>MDTE01125623.1_pt1 | contig 37387 bp, 35 predicted proteins | sample 811231 | NCBI WGS metagenome assembly MDTE01 (sample SAMN05326651, study PRJNA326480) | marine metagenome | isolation source: seawater | place: Indian Ocean: Red Sea | collected 2010 | reverse complement strand
AGAAATTATTCACAAATACTTCAAGACATTTTTGTTTTAACAATTTTGGATGGAAAACAAAAGGGGACCTACGTAGAAGTAGGTTCTTCACATCCTTTCAGGATAAATAATACCTACTTACTTGAAAAATATTTTAACTGGAAAGGGCTAGGTTATGAAATAGATGAGAATTATGTTGATATATACAATAAAAACAGAGTCAATAAATGTAAATTACAAGATGCACTTAATACAAATTTTCATAAGGATTTTCAAGAAAGTAAACTTCCTAAAAATATTGATTATTTACAAATAGATATCGAACCTGCCAAAAATTCTTTGGAGTGCTTATATCTAATTCCGTTCAATGACTACACATTTAATGTAATTACATTTGAAACAGAGTTTTACCTTGAAGGTGATAAATTTGAAACCTTATCAAGAAAATACCTAGAGTCAAAAAATTACAAACTCGTATTCGGAAGAGTTTCCAGACTTGGAAAAGCGTATGAAGATTGGTATATTCACAATTCATTAATTGAAAAATTTTATGATTTATTTGATGCTTCTAGTTTTAACGAAGTAGAACTAAAAAATGTTTTTTTCAAAGATTATAAAATGACAAAAACTCGAAAAATATATGGAACTATTAAAGATTTTTTATTGATAAAAGATATCTATCAATAAAAAAATATAAATCATTACGATTAGCCCAAACCTGAAAAACAAGTGGTTGGCAATTCGATTCTGCCTCTGGCCACAACATGATAAATAAAAAATTATACAATCTTATATCAAATGCCTTAAACGTGAAAATATATATTTTCAAAAAATAATAAAAAATTTAAATTATAAATTAAATTTAATTTTTCAAAATAACGTATAAAATTATATTTAAAAATTAGAGATTGTAAAATAATGTACGGAATCATAAATTTTCTAACTGAATTTTTAAGCAAAAAATTAAGTAAAAACAAAGAATCAAAATTTATACAATTTGTTCTCTTTGGTCTATTTGGTGCAGCTAGCGTTTTTACGTACATTCCAAAAGATACCGACCCACTAACTATTGTTACAGCAATTATTCTATTTTGGATAATACTTTACTTAATTATTCGTGTACTGCGTTATTTAAAAATTCTTTAGGATTTACTTGATATTGGCATCTAATAAAAATTAAATCAAATAAGATATAATTAATTCAGACTTAATTGGTTTGCTACTAAATATTTGGAATTTTTATACTGCCATCAATATAAATAGATTCCTTTTTTTTATTTTTGAACCAGGGATCTGCAACTAATATCAATGAATCTTTGTTCTGTGAAATTACTGCCGAGAGGAGCGAAAAAGTACTATTTCCAATAACAAAATGTTTATGTTCTAACATTTTTGAGAAGATACGAATTACACCTTCAGGCTCGTCTTCTGGTCCATAAATTTTTTCTGCAATATTAAAAATACTATTGCTTTTCACCCAATCTTCATCATCAGTAAATATATTAAGCCTATAGTTAGCAATTCTATTATTCAGCACTTCAAGGCATTTCTTGTAAAAATCAATGCTTAAGTCCTCTTTCATTTCTACATAATCGCCTCTTCGAACAATCAACATAACTGTATTTTCTTCTGGAATTTTTTTTATTGAATTTGCTAAAGTTTTATTTTTTTTTAATGAATCAACCAAGAAATCTTTTTGTGAGAATAGATAATCTACATTTTGCCAATATCCATCTAAATGAACATATTTTGTTTCCAAATATTTTTCATCATAATTTGAATCTTTTAATTTTATATAAAAAGGATTGTTAAAATTTTTAAATAGTTTTTTTATTTTTTTGCTTTCATTTATTTTTTTATTTATTTTAAAAAACTTCAAGTAGATTCTATTTATTTTTTTTAAATTGAAGTTTTTTTCATTTAAGATCAAGGTCCTATAAGTATTATCTTGTGTGTCTTTGTTTCGAAACTTGAAATACTCTGTGTTTACAAAAACCTTGTAACCTCTTGACTTTAAATAATTTGCAAAGCAATATTGAAATATTTGATTACCAAAACCTCCTTTAATATCTACAAGAATTTTCGAGTTGCTCATTAATTTTTAGACCATTTGTTAAAGTTATGAACTGTAATCTCTTCTATTATCTTTTCTATTGAATATGTTATTTTCCACTCGGGATAGTCATTTGAAAATTTATTTATATCACTGACGTACCAGATATGATCACCAATCCTATTTTTGTTAATATATTTATAGTCAAGTTTTTTTTCTACAATTTGTTCTGCCATGAATATTGCTTCCAGCATTGAACAATTTGCTTTAGTTCCCCCTCCAATGTTGTAAACTTCTCCCTGCCTAGGTTTCTTATGAAACTCATAGAAAGCTTTTATTAAATCCAGAGAATGAATATTGTCCCTTACTTGCTTCCCCTTATAACCAAATATTGTGTACTGCTCTTCCGAAATAATACATTTTAGTAGATAGGATAGAAATCCGTGAAGTGTTGTTCCCGTATGATTTGGACCAGTCAGACAACCTCCTCTAAAACAAACTGTATTTAAATTAAAGTATTTTCCATACTCTTGGACAAGAATATCTGCCGAAGTTTTTGAAGCGCCAAATATAGAGTGAGTGGTGTTGTCTATAGACATTGATTCGGAAATACCATTTTCGTACTTTGACCCTTTTTTTACATCAAATCTTAGTTTTTTTTCAATTAATTCAATTTTGTTAGGATTGTCACCATAAACTTTATTTGTAGATGTAAATATAAAGGTTGCTTCTGGGGAAAATTCTCTAAGGCATTCCAAAAGATTTAAAGTTCCAATAGCATTAATTGAATAATCCAATCTTGGATTTGTTGATGCCCAGTCATGAGAAGGTTGTGCAGCTGCGTGAATAATTAAATCTATATTCCTGCCATATTTCCTAAAGATACTCTCCATCGCTTTTCTGTTTGTTATATCTTGATGAAAGTGTGTAAAATTCTTAATTGTATTTTTTAAGTGTTTTCTATTTGCTAGTATCGACCCTTCCTCTCCAAAAAATTTTTTTCTAGAATTATTATCTATACCTAATATTTTATAATTTTTTTTTGAAAAGAATTTAGCGGCCTCTGACCCTATTAGTCCATCACAACCTGTTATCAATACATACTTATTGTTTTTCGACATTCTTAATAACTTTAATGAGTTTATTTAATATATTTAATATTTTTTTATTTAATAGAAAATGGTGTTTATTTTTATAGAACTCTGTTTTGAAATATAGATCAGGACTTTTTGCTGTTTATAACGTTTAAACTATTATCTCAGATATAAATATGACAATGAAATTTTCTGAAAAAGAAGAATATTTAAGACAATCCGACAATAAGTTAAGGAAAATTATTGACACCAATGGACCAATTAACTTTAAACCCACCAAGGAACACCAATTTAATAGTCTTGTGAGTATTGTTATTTCTCAATTTATCTCTACTTCAGCAGCAAATTCAATTTTTAAGAATGTCAAATTATCTTTCTATACAGAATATTTGAACGAAAAACATTTTGAAGATTTAACAATAACTGAAATAAAAAAACTTGGTTTAAGTTTCAATAAAGCTAGGACAATAAAAGAACTCTCCGAGCTTTTTTTAAGTAAAGGTTTTCAGGATCTTACTGAGTTTAGAGAAGAAAATTTAAGAGATAAACTACTGTCTGTTTTTGGTATTGGTCCGTGGTCTGTCAATATGTTTGAAATTTTTTGTATTGGAAAATTAGATATTTTTTCTTCTAAAGATGCAGGATTAAGATTAGCAATGAATAATCATGAAATGGTTAGTAAAAATAGTAACTATTTAGATTATGACATCTATGCAAACAAATGGTCACCCTTTAGAACAATTGCTTGTTTGCATCTATGGAAGACAGTTGATTAATTTATACTTATGAGAAAGAAAAAAAATTATTACACTAAAAATAATATAAAAAAGTAATGAATATCAGGAGAAAAGAAAACTTAAGCGTCGCAATACCTACTTATAATTCTTCAAAATACATTGATAAACTATTAGGAAGCATACTTAAGAATGACCATGTTAAGGAAGTTGTTTTAAGCGATGACAACTCAGATAAAGTAGAAAAAGAATCCTATTTACAGTGTGTTGATAAATTTCAAAAAAAATATCCTGAAAAAAAAATTAAGTTTTTTGATAATTATGAAAGAAGAGGACCATTCATTAATAAGTATAATGCAGTAAGCAATTGTACAAATGATATTGTTTATCAAATTGACTCAGACAATATGCCAATGATAAACTTTAATAACTTTATAGGATCAGATTTAATCAAATCATTTAATAAAAATAATATTTATTTACCATCAAAAATTTATCAATTCTATAATATGCCAACTCTGAGTATCCCTTTAAGCAAAATTGATAATGGAACAAAGTATAGAATCATATTTCAAGATGAAAATTTTGAGTTTGATAAAAATATTATCAAAAAATCTATATTAGATGGAATAAAGATTACAAAAGAAAAAAATGTTAGATGGCTTATCAATATTGGAAATTTTATTGTAGATAGAAATAGCTTTGTATCAGCAATGAGCGAGGGATTTTCATATCCTGAAAAATTATTATTTGCTGCTGATCAATTTTTGATTTCATATTTATGGTTAAAAAATAAAAATAACTTAGAGGTAAGAAAAAAACATTATCATTTTCATCGAAAAAGACAAGATAGCGTTTCTTTCGAAGAAAAAGATAATACAGGTGAATCGTTTAAAATAATTGAAGATAAAATACTAGATTTGTAATAAATTTTTAAAAATTATTGTTCTGAAATTTTTACATTAAAAAAATTTTAAACGATAATTAAATATGAGATTTATTACTTTATTTATATTAAATTTTTCATTTTATAAGTTTCTGACTGATTACTTTGAAAGAAGCAATTATGATGCCACAAAGCAAAATCTAAATAATATACTATCTGATTTTGAAAGAATCGGATTTCCATACAGCTTTAGTGTTACTTATGACATAATTACAGTCACAGTTGCTATTTTCTCTTCAATTACAATTTGGTTCGCAGTCCATAATTCATTAAATAGTGCTGACTTCAAAAGTGTTATTAATAATTTTTTTAAATTATTCTTTATTAATTCAACAATATTGTTTGGTTTTTTGTATTTATTTAGAGCCTATAACTTGTCAAGAGCAGTACTAATTTTAAGTGTATTAGTATATCCCATCTTATTTACTGGAATTATTTTTATATATAAAAGAGACTCCAGCTCATTTATTGGCAAATATGTTTACGTTTTGTTAATTCCACTCAGTTTAGGCTTAGTATTTTTAGGTAATCGGGATAATACTGGGGTTGAAGTTGTAGTAAATGAAGAAGAATCAGATATCATAGAGTCATCATTACCAGTCGGTGTCTTATATGAAGATGAAAATGAATGTGCTTCCTGGATAGGTAGCCCAAACTTTGTAGAGTGTAGAAAAGGATCAAGTTTTAGTGTTTTACAAAACTTTAGCGAAAGAACTTCGAATTTACTTTTTAACGATGGCAAACTTTACATTTTAAAAAGTGAGGGTGAAATCTACACTCTTGATTTAGATACAAATCAAAAAGAATTATTTCTTGATTTAAAAGAAAAAGTATTTTATGATCCTGAAAATTATTTTGAAAGCGGGTTATTTGGAATAGCATTCGAACCCAACGAAAATTTTTTTCTTACAACATATAGCGGTCTTGACAACAGCTTAGTTGTTGAAAAATATCCAAAAATTACTGATGAGTTTGAACCAGAAGTAATTCTAAATATTCCAAGCAACGACTGCTGTCATTATTCTGGAAATATAATTTGGTCTGATTATTTTCAAGATTTTCTTTTGTCAATAGGGGATATGGGAAACGGATTTAACTCAAATGATACAACTTCCTATAAAGGAAAAGTAATTTTACTTGAAAAAGCATTTACTAATGGTGAAATACCATTGATAAGCGATACAAATAAAACAGCTCCACTTGACAATATTGTTGCTTTTGGATTGAGAAATCCGTGGAAAACTTCTATCTATAAAAACTATCTTTTTGTTCCTGACATTGGATTCAATACTACAGAAGAGGTAAATATCGTAGATTTAGATCAATCATCAGGACCAAGTTTTTTTGGTTGGCCTATTTATGAAGGTGATCTAAAAAATACATCATTCACTTACTTTCCATTATATTTTTGGGATAACACGACACCCATCAACCTCGATGAGTATGCAACATTAAATTCATTTAAGCCACAAGTATTTTATAGCCATAATGGAAGCGAAGTATACAGGGCAGCATTAATTGGTGGAGATGTAGTCAGTGATCCAAATGGCAAATATTATGAACACTATATTTTTGCTGACTATCTTAGCAAAGAAGTGTTTGTCTATGATTTTAAAAATGATGAGCTTTTTCAATTACCCTTACCTTCGGAGTTTGATTCATACATCACAGCCTTAATTGTTCATCCAGAAGATCCTAACAAGACTCTTGTGACCACTGGCCAAGGTGATTTGATAGAGATAACAATTCCATAAATTTGATTTAACTATTTTTTTAATAATTTTTCACCAACATTAACAATTATCTATTAATAAAATTACAAAGAGATACGTTATGACCAATTTAAATGTAGCTTTTTGTGGATTGTCAAAAAATTGTATAAATACAATTGATGAAAATATAAAACATATTGTCTCAATGAGGAATAATTATAGAGAAATAAACATTAATCTTTTTATTGTTGATTCAGACTCCTCAGATGGCACTAAAGAGATCATTTCTAAATATGAAAAAGATAATGAATTTATTGTTTATAGGGATTTAGATGATTTAGAAAAAAATTATAATTCGAGAATTGAAAGGATAACTCTTTCAAGAAATTTATGTCTTGATGAATTAAAGTTAAAAAATTATGACAACTTAATTTATATTCCAATTGATTTAGACATTAATCTTTTTGAATTAACAGACATTGAATCTTTTCATAAAATTTTAACTTCCTTTATAAATCAAAATACATATGATGCAATTTTTCCCGTCAGTTCACCAAATTATTATGATATTTTTGCATTGAGAGCAAAGGGATGGCACAATCTAAATTCATCACTACTTATTCATAAAATAAAAAAAATAATATTTTTTGGAAGTTTCTTTCTAAATTATTTTTTAATATTTAGACAACAGTTAACAGTAAAAAAAATAAAATCTAAAAACTTTAATGTAATTAGTGCATTTGGTGGAGCAGGGATGTACAAATTGATTGACAACAAACTTTTTCAAATCGAGTATATCACAGACAAAAGTAACCCAGATCATGTTTCTGAACACATTTTATTTAATTCCAATTTTCAAAACTTAGATGTATTTAGCGATTGGGTTATTCCAGCTCCAGCAGAACATGTAAGATTTCACACGTTAACGTTTAAAGAAAAAATAGTCTATTTTATGAAAACAATTAAGAATGACTTTAAGCAAAAATTATTTATAAAATAGGATTAATTTGAAAAAAAAAGTAATTGTAATACACACAAAATATACAAATTTTGGTGGAGAAGACGCCAATATTATAGAAGAAGTTAATTTATTAAAAAACAATTATGAAGTTAAATACCTAGAATTTCAAAATACGAAAATCTTAAATATTTTTGACTTTATATCTTTTTTTAATGGGAAGAATTATAGATCAAACAAACAACTAAAAAAAGTTATTAAAGAATTTAAACCAGAAGTAGCATATGTCCACAACACCTGGTTTAAAGCTAGTTTAGGAATTTTTGAAATCTTAGAAAAAAACAAAATTCAAACTATTTTAAAAATTCATAACTTTAGATATGATTGCACTAAAAGTTTTTTGGCAAGTAGTCATATTGAAAATTATGATTTTTGTCCGCGATGTGGTTTTAAGAAAAAAAAGTATCAATTTTTAAATAAATATTTTATCAACTCTTATTTAAAGTCAATATTTATTCTTTTGTATGGTAAAAGATATTTTAAATTTTTGTTATCAACTAAAAACACAATTGTTGTACTCAACAAATTCCACAAAGATTATCTAAATAAATTGGGAGTAAATAATGTTGAGGTTTTGCATAATCCAATAAAAATTGATGAAAATATAAGGGTAAACAATATAAAAGACAGTAAAACATTAGTTTATGCTGGTCAGTTAACTCCAGAAAAGGGAATATACGAGTTGTTCGAAAGTTGGGACAAGTTTGAAAATAAAGAATTCGAATTAGTTATCATAGGAGCAAAAAAGAGCTTAAACTCCAAAATGCTTAAGAGCTTTGAACTAAAAAATGTTACATTTTTAGATGAATTAAATAACTCGGAGACTTTAAAAATAATTAGTAAAGCGAGAGCCGTTGTAACAGCTACCAGAATGTATGAGGGGCAGCCAAGACTATTAAGCGAAGCTTTATCAATGGGAATACCTACAATCTATCCATATTTTGGTGGAATGAAAGAATATTTTCCCGATGACTATAAGTTAAGTTTTACACAATATAATTATGATGACTTAATAACAAAAATGTATTTGTTGTTTGACGATAAATTTGTTGAAAGTGAAAGAAAAAAAATATTAGCTTACTTTAAAAAAAATTTTGAGATAGATCTAATACTTAAAAAATTTAACGATTTGATAAAATAATGATTTCAGTTTTAATGTCAGTTTTGAATGGTGAAGAAACATTAGAAAGATCACTAAAAAGTATTCTCGTTCAAACCTATGATGATTTTGAGTTTTTAATAATGGATGATGGCTCTAATGATGGAACAATTGACATACTTGATCATTATAAAAACGCTGACTCTCGAATAAAAGTTTTTAAAAATAATGAAAATTTAGGTCTAACAAAATCTTTAAATATTCTGGCAACTAAAGCAAGCGGCGAATTTTTTGCTCGACAGGATTGCGACGATTATTCGGACAAAAATAGATTTAAAGAACAAATAAAATATTTAATAAATGAAAATTTCGACGTTTGCACTACTAGGGCAAAAGAAATTGATACGAGAAGGATAATCCCAGGCTATAGTTTTTATATTCCTAACAGTATAATATTGAAACTTAAAAACCCTTTTATTCACGGAACTCTGTTAATTAAGAAATCAGTATTTAATGAATGTGGAAATTATGACGAAAACTTCTATTTCGCACAAGACTACAAGCTATTTTTAGAAATCATAAAGAAAGGTTTCAAAGTAAAAAGTCTTAGAGAACCTTTATATTATTTAAATATGAAAGATAATATATCTTCAAAATTTCAAAGTGAGCAAGAATATTATTTTGCTTGTGCAAAAAAAGGTATTACTCCGATTTATAATAATTTTTCTTAATACATCTATCTATCAAATCATAAAAGGTGTAATTACACTTCCAATCAAACTCATCTTTAAGAATTTTTGGATCCGAGCAAACTTCTTTTGGGTCTCCCTGGCGTAATAGTTTTTCATTTACATCCACATATTTTTTCCAATCAAGATCATAGTATTCAAATACCGTTTCAACTAAATTTTCAATAGAATAGGAAACCCCAGATCCAATTACATAACAACTATTCTTCCCCTTTTCCATTATTCTGATTATTCCTTCTACAATATCTGCTGCAAAAGACCAGTCTCTTTTATAATCAAGACTGCCAATAGTGAGTTTTTTTAGTTTTTTATTTTTTATCAAATTAGCTGAATTTATTACTTTCATAAACAAGTATTTATGATTTCTAAATTCAGACTCATGATTAAACATAATTCCCGAATAAATATTCCAATTGTACTTTGATGAGTAATCAATTACTTTTTCATGATTTATCAATTTTGCTTTTGCATATGGTGAGTTTGGATTAAATTGAATAGTTTCATTCAAAAATTCAATACCATTCTGTCCAAACATCTCGGAGGAAGAAGCTTGAAAAAAAGGAACAAATAAATCATTACTAATAAGAGTTTGAGTAATATTTTCAAAAATTTTACAGATTTCATTCATTGTTTTTTCAGGATAGAGTAATGATTCATACACTGAACTAGGTCCACTTAAATTGAAAATTTTATCAGGTTTAAACTTCAATATATTTTCTTCTACTTCTTTTAGATCTAATAGGTTAATATTTTTTAAGTTCAGATTCTTTAAATTATATTTATTTAACGTTGAAAGCTTTTTGGAAAAATTTTCTTGATCTCTGTTTCTTGAAACACCAAGAATATTTATATCACTATACGATTTCATTAATCTATCGACTAAAAAAATACCATCTTGGCCAGTGATTCCAGTTATCAAAATATTTTGCATTTATATCTATAAGGTTAGTTATTATTAAATAAATTAATGAAAGTTTTTCTCAATAATGTAAATGAGTCTTGGATAATTGATAGAATCCGAAAAGAGTGGTACAAAAACAATTCTGATATCTCAACAAAATCAGTAAAAAAATCGGACCTACTCTGGATTTTGTCTCCTTGGGTTTGGAGAACCATATCAGAAGAACAATTATCAAAAAAGAAAGTAATTTGTTCATATTATCATTTTGATTTTGATAATTTTGATTTTGATAATTTTAAAGAACTAGACAAGTATGTTGCAGAGTATCATGTTATTTCTGAAAATACTAAAAAACAACTAATCCAACTCACAGATAAAAAAATAACTTCAATACCTTTTTGGATTAATCAAAAAACATTTTTTCATATTAACGACGTTAAAAAGCTGAGAAAAAACTTTGGCTTAAATGAAAATGATTTCTTAATTGGAAGTTTTCAAAGAGATACTGAATCATCCGATCTTAAAAGTCCAAAACTTGTAAAAGGTCCCGATATATTTATTGAAGCTGTAGAAAAGCTTATACCAAAAAATAAAAATGTGAAAATAATTTTAGGAGGTAAAAATAGAAATTATGTGATTAATGAACTGAACAAAAGAGGAATAGAATACAAATATTTTGAAATGGTCAATTTAAAAACTTTAAATAAACTATACAATGTATTGGATTTGTACATTGTTTCATCAAGAATAGAAGGAGGGCCACAAGCAATTTTAGAAGCTGCTGTAACTAAGACTCCAATTATTTCAACTGATGTTGGTGTGGCTTCAGAAATATTAAATAAAGTTTCTATTTACGATATTCAACATATAGAAAGGGCTGAACCAGACGAAGATTTTGCTTATTTAAAAAGTCAAGATTTTATAATACCTAAAGGAATGGAAAAATTTAGAACTATGCTGTCTAATTGCTATGAAAGTTAGTATTGGCTCCAAAATTGTAAGAGGACCTTGGGGCGGTGGAAATTTATTTGCAATAAATTTAACGAACTTTTTGAATGAAAGAGGACACAAAGTTATTTATGATTTAAGTGAACCAGATATTGACTTAATACTTTTAACTGACCCTAGAAGTCGTGGTGAGTCTTCATCAACTTTTAATCACGAGGATATAAAACAGTATAAAAAATATGTAAATCCTAATGTTGCTGTTGTGCAAAGAGTAAATGAATGTGATGAGCGTAAAAATACAGAAAACATTAACAAATTCTATTTAAACGCAAGTGAAGTTGCAGATAAAGTAATATTTGTAAGTTCATGGCTTAGAAATATTTATCTCAATATTGGTATGCCTGAAGGAAAAACTTCTGTAATACTTGCAGGTGCTAATAATAAAATTTTTAATAACCAAAATCTACAAACTTGGGATAAAAAAAATAAGCTAAAGTTAGTAACCCATCATTGGAGCTCACATAAAAATAAGGGTTTTGATATTTATTCAGATATCGATAACTTATTAAATAATGAATATTGGAAAGATAAAATTGAATTTACATACATTGGTAATATTTCTAGTGAGTACAATTTTAAAAATACCAAAATTGTCGCGCCTCTTGCTGGGATTGAATTAGCAAACGAATTAAAAAAACATAATGTGTATGTTACAGGGTCAATTAACGAACCATCTGGAAATCATCACATAGAAGCTGCTCAGTGTGGTCTTCCTATTCTGTACAAAGATAGCGGTGGCATTCCCGAGTATTGTAATGGTTACGGTTTGGCATTTAAAGATAATTTTATTTCACAATTAGAAGTAATATTTGATGATTATGAAATATATTTTGAAAAACTAAAAGGATATCCATTTAATTCAGAAAAGATGTGCAATGAATTTTTAGATTTGTTTGAAGAGACAATCAATAACAAATCAAATTCTTCATTAAATATCGTTGTAAATAAATATCTCAAAAGCTTATTTTTGATAAGAAATAAATTTCTTAAATTGATTAGAAATATTTTCTCGTTTAATTTGAGAAATCAATTAGCTACCATTGTAAATAGAGTGTTCAAACGATGAAAAGTCACGCGGAATATACAGAAAAAATTGATTGTTCTTACTTATTTCTCAATACATTAAAAAAAGAAAATGATTTTGAATTTTTTCCATCAGTAAGCGGATTAACAAATTCTGGTGGCCAACTCAATTTAGGATTTAGTACTTATGCATTAAAAATACTCTATATGACTAAAAAATTAGAGATTGACTATGAAAATAGAATTGATAAATGGGCCAAATACTTGAACACATATCAAAAAGAAAATAAAAATTTTCCAAAAAATTCATTTATAGATGAGGCACTTTTAAAGTATTACAAAAATCTTCCTTTTAAAGAAAACTTTAAATATACAGTCAAATCCACTCTCTCGTATTTAACAAGTGCTAAATATGATTCAAAAAAGACAAAATTACAAAATGCTATCAATGCAGATACAAAGCAAGCGATTTCTACTTTATATCAAATTGGATATAAAAATGAAAAAAATTTTGAATTAGAATTAAATGAAAATTCAATTACTGAATATTTAAACAAACTTGATTGGTCAAAACCTTGGAATGCAGGTGCTCAATTTTCTTCTATATGCGTTTTTTCAAAAACGCAAAGTCAAGATCATTCGGAAGAATTATCTTTATTTTTAGAAAAAATTATAGACAAAGAAACAGGCTCTTATTTTATGCAAAAACCTAAACATGAAAGAGAAATAATTAATGGTGCAATGAAAGTTATATCAGGACTCGAGTGGCTTGATCAAGAAATACATTATCCAGATAAATTAATAGATTTTTGTCTCAACAACAAACCAATTATGGAAGGTTGTGATGTTGTTGATTTTATATATGTTTTGTACAAATGTTCACAACAAACAAGTTATAGAAAAAATCAAGTTAACAAACTAATGAATGAGATAGTTAAAGAATTAAATATTTTATATAACTCTTCGGATGGTGGATTTTCCTACTACAAAGACAAATCTCAGACACATTATTACGGCGTACAGATAACAAATGGAGAAAACCAATCCGACCTACATGGAACATTGTTATGTATTTGGGCACTTGTCATGGTTCTCAGAAATAATGAAAAGATTGACAATGAATACAGATTAATTAAACCTTAATGAATATACTAAAAAATTATATTGAGAAATATTACGTTAAAAATAATTATTTAAAAACTTTAGTTATAACATTTTTATTTTTATCGATTATTTTTACTAGATCGTTCTTGGGAATCCAAATTTGGATGTTTAGAGTTGGCGAATTAGTTATGGCGTTTTCAGCTCTAATTTTTTTAATTACATTAATGATATTTAAACCTATCTATGAGGAAAAATACAAAAGTATTTTTCAAACTTCAATATTGATTTTATTAACTTTTGGGATGACGATAGTTTTTACAGGAAGTAATTTATTAAATCTTTATACTTATAAAGCAAGTTCTTATATTTGGAGTATAGGTTTTTTATTTCTTGGCCTAACCTTACCAAAGCTTAAAACACTAAAACGACCATACGCAATCTTATTACAAATTTCTTTATTAATAATATATCTTGTCGCAATATATGACTTTCCAGAAAATGTAATTGAATTCTTTAATTCATATTCTGATAAATATGAGCCCCATAAAGGATCCGATATTGTTATAAATTTTGCTATTTTAATTTATTTTTTAAATAGATTTTATAAACATAATCAATATGGTTTTGAGTTGTTTTTAGTTAATTTATCCATATTTCTACCCCTATTTTTATATAAAAGCAGAGCAGCGTTGATTTCAATTTTAATTTTTGTAATTTATGAGCTTTATCTTTACAGAAAAGAAATATTGAGGTTTAACTTTCGAAGAATAATAGTTTTCTTATTAGTATCAATTCTGTTAATTATTTCAACCTTTCTGTCACAAAGGTACGTAGTAGTTGAGTTTTCCGAGGAAACAATCGAACAAATACCTAATGCGTTTAAAACTTTAGGTGAGTATAAATTTTCAAAATATAAAGATGACTATCCACTGTTTTACATATCAGAAAGAAGACTGTTTTCAGGAGATGGAAATTTAAATTGGAGGTTACAACTCTGGCAAGATGCAATAGAGGACAATTATCAAGAGAATAAATTGTTTTACGGGACAGGATATAAATCTAAATTCAATGTTTTTATTGAAAATAATTTAGTAAATACTATTGGTGTTGCGGATGGAAATGACAGGAGAGGGCTTGACGGACTCAATGAGCATGTTCATAATTACTTTTTGACTATTTTCTTAAGAGGAGGTTTTATACAGTTATTAGTATTTTTTACTTTTTACTACTCCCTATTTCAGTCTGCTAAAAAAAATAACCAACTTTTTGAAATGATTATATTTTCTACCACAATAATGTTTGTCTCTTTTTTTGATAGTTCGATGGAAAATGCCCACTTCCCACTATTATTTTATTTTTTCGTAGGCAATCAGTATTTAAAAAAATCGTAATTATCAAATACAAATGTGTAGAATTTTAACAATATGAAAAAAGCTTTTATAACTGGTGTAACAGGTCAAGACGGTTATTATCTATCAAAGTTTTTAATTGATAAAGGATACGAAGTTCATGGAACAATTAGAAGGTCATCAACCTTTAATACAAAACGAATTGATGAACTCATATCACAATATTCAGAGAAAAAAATTCTTAATCTTTACTACTCGGACCTATTAGACCCATCATCTCTAAACTCACTACTACAAAATATTCAACCCGATGAGGTTTACAATCTTGCTGCTCAATCCCATGTTGCTGTTTCATTTAAAAATCCGCACTTTTCAGTAAGTACAAGTACTAATGGACCAGTTTCTCTTCTCGAGAGTGTGAAAAATCTTGGAAAAGAAATAAAATACTACCAAGCCTCATCTTCAGAAATGTATGGGGGAGTAAGCACAGATTATCTTGATGAAAACTCTATATTTGACCCAAAGAGCCCCTATGCTGCTGGGAAAGTATTTGCACATCATATGACAAAAATATATAGGGAGTCTTATAATCTTTTTTGTGTAAATGGAATCTTGTTTAACCATGAATCACCGGAAAGAGGGGAAACTTTTGTAACAAGAAAAATCACAAGAGGAATTGGAAGGATTGTTCATGGTATACAAAACAATATTTCTCTTGGAAATTTAGATGCAGTAAGAGACTGGGGTTTTGCTGGTGATTATGTTGAAGCTATGTGGTTAATGATGCAATATAAAGAACCAGAAGATTGGGTAATTGCAACAGGCGAAGCACACAGTGTAAAGGAATTTTTAGATATTTCATTTAATCACGTTGGTCTCAAATGGGAAGATTATATAAAGATTGATGAAAAATATATTAGACCTAATGAAGTTAATTATCTACTAGGAAATCCTAATAAAGCTAAAGATTTGCTAGATTGGAAACCAAAAGTATCTTTTGAAGATTTAGCAGTAATGATGGTAGAGTCAGATTTAAAATTAGCAGAACAAGAAAAAGTTTTACTTGAAAAGAATCTTATCTCTAAAACTTGGGAAGATTAAATATTTTTTTTAAACCAGTTATAAGTTAAATTTAAACCATCTTCAAGAGTTGTTTTTGCTTTCCAACCCAAATTATTAATTAAAGAACTATCTAAAAGTTTTCTTGGGTTACCATCTGGCATATTTGAGTCAAAATTAAGTTTTCCATCAAATCCAATTACATTTTTTATTTGATTTGCCAAGCTACTTATAGAAATTTCAATTCCGCTACCTACATTTATTAAGTTTTCCTCTATGTCATTTTCATGTATAAATATTATTGCTTCTGATAGATCATCTACATAAAGAAATTCTCTCAATGGTTTACCAGTACCCCAGATCGAAAATTCATCATCTCCATTTTCTTTTGCCTTATACATTCTAAAAATCAGACCAGGAATTACATGACTATTTAAACCATCAAAATTATCATTTGGTCCATAAAGATTAGTTGGCATTAAATTAATAATTTTATGACCAAACTCCTTATTCAAAGTTTTACCAAGTTCAATTCCTGTTAGTTTTGCCATAGCATAAGGAGAATTAGTTGGCTCTAAAGCACCATTCATAAAACTTTTTTCACCAATTGGATTTTCTGCGTTTAAAGGGTAGATACAGCTGCTACCAAGATTTATTAATTTTATACTCTTATATTCAATTAATGACTCTAATATATTGATGTTAATTTTTAAGTTATCCAGTAAAAATTGAGTACCTTGAGTATCATTTGCATAAATTCCACCTACTTTGGCTGCTGCATTAATAATTAAATCTGGCATGAAATTTTTTATTGTTTCTTTTGTCTCTTTAAACGAAAACAAATCTGTATCTGCTCTAGTTGAAAATATGCATTCATATTTGTCATTGTTAGAAAGATTTCTTTTTAGAGAGTTGCCAACGAGCCCATTGCTTCCAAAAACTAAAATTTTCATAATTTAATAACTATATCTATATTACTTTTGAATATTTTTTTTGTATTATTGCCAGACAAATAGTGAAAATAGCTAAGTATGTTGTTAATGTTGATATATACAAAATGGAATCACTCTTTATTAAATTGATAAAAATATAAATATTAATTAAATATAAATCAAAGTTTATTTTTTTCAATTTTATCAATTTTCTAAAAACAAAAACTATGAAAAACATAAAAAATATAAAACCAAAAAATAAAATTAGATTTAAAAAACTTGAATGAGGTAGTAGAAAACTTCTGGTGTTGACAATATCTATCTCCCCATAGTGCTTTGCAAGATTATAAGGACCTGTTCCCAACATGAATTCACTAAAACTAGGATTATACCTTGCAAGGAAAAGGCCCCATAACTCAGATCTGTTAATAAGGAATCCAACTTGCCCAACAATCATAATAAATAAATTTATAATATTATTACTAGATAAGTTACTTAAGTAATTAATTGAAGAAGATCTAAAATTTTCATAACCAGATGCGTAACCCAAACCGACCATATTATTTGACGTAAAATTGAAATCTAGCAATAAATTATCCAGCCTAATAAAAAATATAAGAAGAAACAAAAATAGTCCAGATAATATTACTTTTATGACTCTATTAGGCTTTAGTTGTTTTGTATATTTATATAAGATGCAAAACGCTAATAACAAAAAGGCTGTCTTATTATTTGATGCATACAGACCCAAAATACAAAATAAGGAAAAAATAGCTTCTAGATAGCTGATTTGTTTACTACTAAACATTTTTAAAATTAACAACAGCAATATTAGTCCAAAAAATTCTCCAATTGATTCAGCACTTGGAAACATACCTCTCCATGCCACTTTTTCTCCCCACTCATTTAACAAAAATAAATTTTGATTATCTGTTGGATACTTTGTTAGTCCGGAATAATAATATGTCATAAATCTAATTAGTGGATTGCCTGAGCTCAAATATCCAACAATCAATACCGCTACTCCAGACAACAAGGAGGGCTTAATCAAAAAACTGTAATCAAATTTTTCTTTTTTTGAAGAAAAATAATAGAAAATTCCAACAACAAATGTAAAAGTAATTACTGTCCAATAAAATGTTGACGAAAAAGTGTAAACAGTACTAGAAAGTCCTCTGACTTTATCTGGTTTTAAGTAATAATTGTTACCTGCTGCTTGATACAACCAAAAAAGTGAATATAGGGATAAAACAGTTAAAAATATTTTCGATAATTTTCCAGACAATATTTTTTTTAGACCATAAGTTGCAAAGAAAACAACTGGAAGGTATAAATTAAAACCGTTAAATAACATCATGAATAAAAATAGGTAAGGAACAGAATAAATCAAATGTTCTTTTCGATTCAGGAAAATCATATAAGAAAAAAATGTTACAAACAGGAAGTATGTATAAAGATTTAAATAATGATCATATTTAGTAAGATCAATCAGGTATAGGTTTTTTGAGTAAAACCTGATTTCTGAATATAAGCCAAAAATTAAAAATAAAGGAATTATAAATATTGGCACAAAATCTTTTATTTTTAAAGATAATTTTTTTTCATCTTTCTTAATAAATGATAAAAGCAAGAGCCAAAATGAAGTCTGTATAAATAAACCTACCAAAACATTAGAACCTACAGATATGTAAAAAACGTGATTAATTTGATCAACACCAGTAATTTGTCCAAAGCACTTAATTGAAGAATAGTTATTGAACCTTATTTTATAGTGATCTTGATAAATCACATTAGGGTTTGAAATAAGGAATTCGTTAATCGAAATACTACATGTGTTTCTTTCATAAAATCTGAGATCGGAGGTTATTTTCTCAGGTCTTACATTATCTCCATAATCTGAAATCGACCAAGGTATTATTATTATGAATAATAGAAAAACTACTTTAATAGCAATCAAATATCTATTTCTTAATTTAATCATTAAGAATCTTTATTTTTTTTGAAAAAATAAAACCAACAATTACTGATAGAACTGCAAATATTGAAAATAAATCAAAATAAAAAGTTTCAGCTCTTTCAATTGGAATGACGTCCCACCCACCAGAAACATAATGTTCACACTCTAAAAAAGAATTAACTGATGCAGTGTTTCCGTCAGAATCAAATACGTTTATTGTTTCAAATCCTTGGTCGTTTTGAAAAACAAAATTTGGATTATTTTCTATATCTACTTTTACGAAATCAGTAGGATAACTACCACAAATCTTAATAACAATTTCATTTTCCATTATGTATAGATGTTAATAAACAAAAGTTTATTAAGTAACTTATTAACATGAATGTGATGATAAATATTTTATATTGTTTAGATGAAAACTATAATCATCAATTAAGTGTTTCATTATTATCACTTCTAGAGAATATAGATGAAAAACTTTCAATTTATATCATCCATAAAAGTGAGAGTAATTCTAATTTTTTACCTGAAAAAATTAAGTGTCATCGAAACATAGATACGATTTCAGTTTTTAAATTTATTAAAAATATTGAAAACTTTCCAAAACTTAATAAAGCACATGTTTCAGAGGCTACGTATTATCGCTTGTTTATAAACGAATATTTACCTAAGGAAATTGATTTTTTACTCTATCTTGATCCGGATGTTTTTTGTACAAATGATCCAATAAAATACCTTAATCAACTGATAATTGAAATGGATAACAAGGATTTTGATATTGCTGCTTATCCTGAGATTCAAAGAAAATCAGATAGTGAAAAATTATTTCAAAAGTTAAATATGTCAAATAATGAATATTTCAACGCTGGAGTAATGTTAATAAATTTTAAAAATTGGTTAGAAAAAGGAATAAATAAAAAATTAGTAAATTTAATTGACGATTTATCTCAAGATATTCAATTTTGGGACCAAGATATTTTAAATTCTTACTTTGATGGTAAATATTTAAAATTACCAAAATCATACAATTATGTTGTAAACCTTTTTTACAACTGTGACGAAGAAAGACAATTTGATTTAGAAAATATTTGTAAACAAAACGTTTTTGTACATTTTGCAGGAAGTCATAAACCTTGGACCCCTGTTGGAATATTGTCTAAAACAGCTGAAATCTATCAAGGTATTTATAGAAAACTTTATAAACAAAAGTATCACCTTATTCATAAATGGAAGGTAAATTCATTAAAAACTTTTATACAATCATTTATTGATGGAAAATTATCTGAATTAAAATATCCATTTTCATTTACTTTAATTTTTTTTAAAACACTAATCTTTTATAAATATAGGAATATTTAAAAGATGTGTGGATTTATTGGAAAAATATCTGATAAAATCGATAATTTCGAAATTTATAAAGAATCTAATGAAGTTATTTCATGTAGGGGACCAGATGAAACAAAACACATATTTCAGAAAATTAATAAAATTTTTCCCGAAAGCAAGAATAATAAAAACATATTGGCTTTTTTCAACAGGCTTTCGATTATTGATTTAAGTCATCAGGCTTCACAGCCAATGGTTTCAGATGAATACAAAAATTTAATTTTATTTAATGGAGAGATATACAATCATCGACAATTAAGAATAGATATGGAGTCTAATGGAATAAAATTTAAATCAAGCCATAGCGATACTGAGACACTATTAAATGGCTTATCAATTTATGGTCTTGATTTTATAAATAAGATTGAAGGACAATTTGCAATTACTTTCTTAGATTCAACTAAAAATAAAGTTTATTTAATAAGAGACAGAGTAGGTCAAAAACCACTTTTTTATAAGTTTAATTCTTATAACCTTTCCTTCTCATCAGGACTTAGGCCATTAGCTTTGTCAGAAAATCAAATCAATATAAATGAAAACTCATTAGTAGATTATCTTGATTATGGTGTTGTCCCATCTCCAAATACAATTTTTAAGGACATTTATAAGGTTCAACCTGGAGAAATTATTCAATTTGATATATCAAATGAAATTAAACTTGAAAGAAAATACAAATACTGGGAAATAGAAAATTATATTGAAAACGAAATCTTTGAAGAAGATATTTTTTTTGATAAATTTTCTAATGCTGTTACAAAAAGACTGGAAGCCGATGTACCAATTGCTACTTTATCATCAGGAGGAATTGATTCGTCTTCAATAATAAAAAACCTATCGCACACTCAAAAAAATTTATCAACATTCTCGGTAGGTTATTTAGATCCAAAATACGATGAATCCGAATGGTTTTTAAAAGTTTCAGATAAATATGGAACTGACCAAAGAACCTCTATTATTGAATTTAAAAATCTAGACAGAAAATTAAAAGAATCAATCGAATCATTTGATGAGCCCTATTCTGATCCGTCAACGTTACCATCATATTTAATTTCAAAAGAAATTTCGCAAAATTACAAAGTCGCAATATCGGGTGATGGAGGAGATGAACTGCTTTTTGGATATAAAAGATCAAAGTATATGTCAAGATATAAACCAAGAAAATATATTTCAAATAGTCTTGAGAAAATGTATCCAAAATTTCTTGGTACGGGAAATAATTTTAAAAAATATAATTCTGAAAAAATAAATGCGTACGCTTCTTTTTTTAGCGATAAATATTTTTTGGATATTCTGAATTTAAATTCAAACCATACATTTGAAAAATCTTTTTTCTCAAAGCATAAAGACAATTTTAAATCAATAATGATTACGGAATATAAGTTCTTTCTTAGTGAGATGATGATGTTAAAGGTAGATACTACATCAATGGCAAATTCTTTAGAAGTTAGATCACCTTTTGTTGATCACGAATTAATTGAATACGTTTTAAGGTCAAAAATTGATGAAAATTCACCTGTATACAATAAAACAATCCTCAAAAAGTATTTATCGTATGATTTTGACCAAGACTTTTTGACAAGGGACAAAATGGGTTTTGTATTTAATCTAGAAAAATGGATTTATGAAAATTCAAATGATGTAAAAGATGTTATTACAGCAATGAATCTTGACATAAATTTTTCAAAAATACAAAATTTGTTTAGGTTTAAGTCAAGAATAAATGCACAAAGGCTTTGGAAATTATATTTTCTAGCTATTTATTTAAGCTGGTTTGATAATAGATAAATAATCTTCATATTCTATTTTACTTAAAATATTTAATTCAAACTTTTCATTTGCAATGTCATATACATTTTTAGATATTTCTGACAAATAATCTGATGATCTAAAATGTTTTTTAAATAATTGATTTAAATTATCTGACCCAAGTTCAAATAGGAATCCATTTTTATTATGAGTAATAAGATCTTGATGATTCGAAATGTTAGATGCAAAAATTACACATCCTGCGGCCATAGCTTCCATGACTGATTTTGGATTACCTTCAAACAAAGATGTTGTAACAAAAAATCGGTATTTTCTAAGTTCATTATTTAAGTTTTCATTATTAATAGTCCCCATTAATTTGATATTTTTATTATTTTTTTTCAAATACTCATTTATCTCATTTTCAAGAGATCCACTACCGTAAATATGTATTTCAATATCCAAATCTTTAAAATTTTCAAACAACTCAAAATAGTTTTTTTGATATTCTAACCTTCCAACACAAACTACAGCATTTTTATGTCTTTCTTCAAAATCGTTATATTTACTTTTAAAAATCCAATTTGTTCTTAACTCAATATTTGAATTCGCTAAGTACTTCTCTTTTTTGTTTTTAAAATCATTTGTATTTGAGACTGTAAAAATGTCAGCAAAAAATAAGCCGATTTGATTTAGCAAAAAATACAATAACTGGATATGCTTTCTTTTATTTTCTTGTTTTGCGAATTCATGCATATCGTAGCCTGTTCTTATAATTAATGGTTTTTTGAGTAATATTTTTAAAATAATTGATATCCAAACTCCTAAAATTTGATGCTGCTTTACCAAAGATACATCCTTAAATTGATGCTTGAGTTTAAATGGGACAATAAATGATTGTAAAAAAGAGAGAAGCTTGGTTTTTGGTTTTTTTAAATAGTCATAAATTGGAATTACTGAAAAATTTTCTTTTTCAGTAATTAAATCAACATCTGAGGAATCACCAAAAGTCAAAAAAGTAAATTTTGTTCCAAATTTTTCATTGATGTCTTTATATATTGAGAGCTCTCTTTCAAGAATATTTGAGTTCTTCCAAATCTTTAAAGAGTATCCAAAAGTAAATACTATTAATATATTCACAATTCATATGATAACTATATTGAGATACTTATAAAATAATTTAATTTTAGTCAATCCAAATGTGTTAAATTAAAATCATGGCAAACATCATTGATTTACCTGACTTCATGTTCAACAGAATTGATAGAAACAAGATACCTAGATTAAAAAAAATTACTCTTTTTATAAAAGGGTTGATTGTTGGATTTATTAACAAGCATGCAAGTGGTAAAACATATACTAGGTTGATAAATTTAATGTTCACCAAGGCAAATATAGAGTTTGATGATGGATTATACAGAAAAAAAATAGATGATAAATTTACTATCTATTATCCAAATAAAAGAATTGATAGGGTCATTCTAGATCCTAAAGAAAATTTTGACTTTTTGTTTATATCTTATTGTCTAGATAAAGTTGATTTTAAAAAAGATGATTTGGTTGTAGATTGTGGAGCAAATGTTGGGGAATTATTTTTTTCATTTTATTATAAAAATTTAAAAATTCAATATATTGCATTTGAACCAGATAATAAAGTATTTTTGTGTTTGAATAAAAATTTACAGAATACAAATTCAAAAACCTATAACCAAGCGCTATCAAACAATAATTTAGAAAAAACTATTTACATTGACACTCATGGAGCAAATAGCTCATTAATCAAATTTGGGGAGGGTCTTAAAGAGGATAAAGTTGAATGTACAACGTTAGACTCTTTAAATTTTGAAAAAATAAAGCTATTAAAATTAGAAGCAGAGGGATTTGAATTTGAAATCTTAGAAGGTTCAAAAAAAACACTTTCAAAAATAGAATACATTTCTGTTGATTATGGTCCAGAGAGAGGGCAAAATTCTGAATTAACGATTGGAAAAGTTACAAATTTTTTATTTGAAAATAATTTTGAAATGGTAGATGGCTCCAAAACAAGATACATTGGTCTTTTTAAGAATAAAAGCTTTTAACCAGATAAATAATTTTTGGATTTATTGTTTAATTTAATATCTAAATATTTTGCTTTAATTCCCTGAATACGATTTTTAAGATTTGAGCTCCAATCATTTTTTAATCCAAAAGCACTATAACCAAACTGATTCTCTTCCAAGGAGTTTAATTTTTCAATTATATATTTTGGATGATTATTTAAATCTATTTTATGAACATGTTTGGGATATTTTTTTTGTATATCACTAAACCAAGCATCGTAACAATCATCTGGATTGTCACTTCCTCTCGATCCAAAACTTCCAAATTCTCTATTCCATGCTCTTGCAAATCTTGCACGATCATTTTTTATAATTTCCATTGTTCTGAATGTTGAATCATATTGATATATTGGAATAGGCAGATTGGGTATTTGTTTTGGTGTTACGAGTTTTCCATCAAAAGTTGCTAAACATAAGTCTCCACCACCATCAAGTTTGATTCTATTTTTAAATTTTTTATTTATAGCTACGCATAGTCTTGTCTTAAGTTGATATCTATTTAGTGTAAAGAATTGATATTGAGGAAAACACAATACTGGAAAGTCATTGTATTTTCTGAGATAATTATATAATTTATTCACATCTTTCTCATGAAAAAAGTAATCAATATCCATACGAATATTCCAGTCACCTGTACTTTCAATAAGTCCTTGTTGAAAATATTTACCAATCTGAGACCATGTAAACTCTTCAGGCCAATCTGATCCAGTTACTATTACTTCATCCGCAATATCATTAAAACAATTAAGTGCTTCTTTCCAAGGATCATTTCTTTTTTCAGGATCTGTGTAAGTAGTAAATATTGATAATTTCATGAAAGCAAAATTTCTTCAATTTGTTGACTAAATTCATCTAATGAATAATTATTAACAATTAAATTTCTTCCATTTTTTGAAACATTCTCATAATCTTGATCACTCATATTAAAAATATTTAAAATTTTATCTTTCCATAAAAGTGGATTATTTGTTTTTAAAAAATGAATATTTTCGTTGTCGATAAAGCTTTCTTTATCCCAAAAACCTTCCGTTTTTGTAATTAATACTGGAGTTCCACATGCAATTGACTGGAGTGTTACACTCTGACCTGAGGGCTGAAGTGAATTCTTAAGTGGAATTATTGTTAAAAATGCTCTTTGGTATTCACCTCTTAAATCAATATCAGTGAGATATGGTTCACCCCAACTACCATTTTTTATGTCGGAATTTTTATTGTTTAAGTTTGATTCGTTGATATTTTCACTAACATAAACAAAATTGAAATCTTCTAGTAGCTTTGATAATTCTTCTGCAAGTTCATAATCACGAAAACCATCATTGCCAACAAATAAAATGTTTTTTTCTCTTTGAAAATTTTCTTTGTTGCTCCAAATTTCCAAATCAACTGCAAAAGGTAAGAGAAAGTATTTATTTTTATACTTTGGGAAATGTTTTAACGCATATTCATATTCACCTTGGCTCAAGAAAATAAATTTATCAATATATTTGAAAAATGATTTAATATACCAAGACTGAATCGGTATAAAAATTTTAAATTTAGGCTTTCTAGAAAATAGTCCAAGAACAAACGACAGAGTAATTATTTTCTGCTTTTTTAATTTTAGATAAATCACCATGGGAAGAGCTGAGCAACCAATTCTATTAGAACTAAAAATGGCATAATCAGATTCTTTTAATTCAGTTAAATGTTTTTTAGTAACTATAAAACTCCAATAAAGCGGAAGTTTTAATAATGACCTTATATTTTTTTCAAAGTAAATAAAAAACAGCCTTCTTATTCTTGATTGGTTTAAATCGAACTCGTTAATAGATACATTATTGTACTTATTTAAGAAATGGTGAAAGCCATAAAACATTTCTTTTGCATAAGGCTTGTTCTCCTCAATTCTTTTAAGGCGACCACCCTGAAAAAAATAAGATATTTTAATTCTGAAACCTATCTTTCAATATCACTAATTTTTTAAAAATGTTCAAATTCATATTTTAAATTCTTTTTGAATTTTTCATATGTTAAATGTTCTTTAATTAGATTAATAGGTTGAAATTTATGTAAATTCTCAACAAAGACATCTAATTGAAATTTTAATTCCTCAAAAGTATCAACCATTAAACCACAGTCGTTACTCCAATAAGACATTGTTGTACCACTCAAAATTAGGTCTTCATAGTAATTTGTTTTTTGGTCCCAAACAATCAATGGGATATTACAAGATAATAATTCTTGAGCTGCAAAACCTTGAGTTTCTGGCCTGCTCATAAAGATTCCAAATTTTGAATTAAGAGCAGATCGAATTAAGTCCTTATTTGCATATTGTCCATAATGAAATATTTCGTAATCAATATTTTTATCCTTTAATAAATTTGTTACTTTCTCTAAATCGCCGCTTGGTCTTTTCTTGAAATATATAAGACATTTATCTTTTCTATTTTTATATTTCAAATGACTATTTAATGTGTCTTCGTCAATAATTCCCGACGGGAAAGTAACAATTCTTTTTGGATCAATATTGTGCCCCATCTCATAAACAGCATTTTTAAATGCTATTTTTGATGCAACTACTTTTTTTACATTTGGGTATTTATTTATGTAATCAACTAACTTTTTATCGTATTCTATATTATATAAAGGACCAACAAGAATTTTTGATTCTGAATTTTTTGAAATAATTTTATTTAAAATATTTTCACCAAATTCATCAAACTGAACAATATAGTTATTTTTAAATTTAATTTTATTAAATGCGTACTCTTTATTTCCCTTAAATGTTTTTACAAGATTATTCATTCTTTTATGAGGCCCCGAAGAAATTAAATTTACATTAATAGGGAGATTAAATAAATTTAAATAATCAAGATAAATATTGTAAAAAATTGAATGCTTAAAGCTTTTCGTAATAAGTACCTTTTGCGTTTTTATGTAATCAAGTTTGTAAAAAATATTTATCATAAAACCTTTAATTCTATTTTAAACTGTAACTATATGGTACTAACTAGAAATCTTTTTAAAAATAGTGAAATTCTTAGCAGTAGTAACTTTGCAAGATATTCCGATATAGTTTATTCAGAAATAATATTGAAAAAAGACCGTGAAGTTAAGAGCGATAATGTTTTTGTTATATATGAAGATAATGAATTTTGTTTTTATAAGATAAAGAGTTTTAAATTAAGAGAAAATGATTTAATCTTTTCAAATTTATATATGATTGAATCTTTATTTGAAATGTTAAAAAATGTTACTGAATTCAAAAATATTAAAATTATAACCGGCCAAAGCGACGAAAAAATTACAAAAAAATTATTTAGTACAAAACCTGACTGTGTCTCAGCCTGGTACTCACCAAATATTGGCTATAGACATGATAAATTGATTCCAATTCCTTTAGGCCTTGCAAACAATCATCCAAAAAATTTAAATTATGATCATTTTCTAGAGAATAATGAAAATCTAAAAATTCAAAATAAGGTCTATATAAATTTTGAAGATAATACAAACTATCTAAGAAGAAAAAAAATAAAGAATAATCTTAAAAACAAATCGTGGGCGGTTATTGAAAAAGAAAAGTTATCTTTGAGAGAGTACCTTTCAAATATAAAAAAGTATCAATATATTATTTCTCCTGAAGGCAATGGCATTGATACCCATCGGATATGGGAATCACTTTACGCTGGATCTATACCTGTAGTAAATAAAAATTATGCATTAGAATCATTTGATATCTTTCCAATAATTTTTGTAAATAACCTAAACAAGATAACTATTGAAAAACTCGATAAATATAAAAGTCAATTAGCAGACATTAATTTGGAGTATTTTGATATTAAATGGTGGATTCAAAAAATCAAGTCTAAAACGATTGTCTCAGATATTGATAATATTTTAGTAACTGAGTCTGAAAAACAATTTAAAAATTCAAAGTTAAAGTATCATTTAAAATTAAAAAAAGAAAGAAGAATTAAAAAACTAAAAACACTTTTTAGAAAAATTCTAAGGAAAATAAATTATTAGTATTTTTCCTCTATAAGAAACCTTTTGTCATTATGAAAAGAAATTTTGTAATGATAATCAGCATTATTGAATCTTTTTGGATCATGTGTAGAATTTATTATTGTTATTTTCTTAGTGTCTAATATTTCAAATATCTTGTCTTTTGTATCATCATCAAGATTTGCTGTTGATTCATCAAGAAGTAAGATATTTGATTCTGATAATAATGCTCTTATAAATGATAATTTTTGCATTTGACCCGAGGAAAGACTCTTATTATCAATTTTCATATCTAAATCGTACTTTTTTGGATCTTGAAAAAAATTAAACTGCTTTAGCTCGTCAAGAAGAGTAGTATCATCTAATTCTTTTTCGTTTCCATATAGTAAATTGAACCTCAATGAGTTTGAAAAAATTAATGGCGATGCCCCAATATATCCAATTTTTCCGGAGCTAACACTTACATTTCCTTTCTGAGAATAGAGCACACCAGACATCAAGCCAAGCAACGTACTTTTACCAGAACCATTAGGTCCAGTGATTAAAGTGTGTTTATTTTTGTAAAATGATGCATTTAGATTCTCAAAAATTTTTTCTTCACTATTAAAATATGAGAAACTTAAATCTCTTATACTGACAACTATTTCATCTAAAGAGCTATTGTTCGTAATATAATTTTCCTTGTTAAGTTTATTTTTATTTTTATCCATAAGATAAAAATATTTGATATGAACTTGTGAATTTACAAGTCTGTTTATACTACTTGTAATTAAACCAAGAGATTGAAATAATCGTAAAGTTACACCTATAAAATCTAATGTAAGTACTCTTGCAAAGTTAAAAAATCCAATTAATACTGAAAAAACAAACATTGTTACAAAGCTTGGTAAAAATGAATTTATAGATCCAAATCTATGATTATTTAAAAGAGCATTATTTAGTTTGGCTATAACATTTTCAAAATTTGCAATTTCTTCCCTGTCTTTTTTCAATAGCTTAATAAGAAACATATTGTCAACAATTTTTTGAACCTCATAATTACTTTTCTTTTGGATTTTGTATGCTTTATCCATATACTCTCTTGATTTATTTACAAAAAATCTACTTGGATAAAAAAGTAGTAAAGCCCCTGCCCCAAATGTGATAATTGTTCTTGCATCAGAAATAATTAAATATGCCAAAAAACCAAAAGTTTGAATCAGACTGTTCATTAATCCAATAAGAGCAGTATAAAAAAAAGAAATATGTCCAGTTATGTCATTTATATAAAAATATGCATCAGCGACCGAATAGTTTCTTTTATCGAAAACCTCATCGAGTACGTGTACTTTAAGATTTTGTTGAACGTTAAGTATTAAGGCTTTTTCAATTATTGTTTGAGAATAAATACAGCCAAATCTTACTAAAACAATTACCGGTAGAAGAAAAGGATATTCAATAAAAAGATCTATGATTGTTTTAGTAAACCCTTCATAATTATCACTTGATGTTATTAATCCCGTGAATGCAAGTATTAGAAGTATGTCCATAAGAGCAGATATATTTGACAAAATTACAGATGCAACAATTATTATTTTTTTTCTATTTGTTTTTGTTAGTTTTGAAACATACAAAATATTTGAAATGGTTTCTTGTAAATTTTTCATTCAATATTTTATGGTAATACACGAAGTTTTAAATAGATTAATTTTTATTAAGATTCATTATTAAATCATTAATATAACAATATGAAACTACTTAGCGTAATTGTTCCATTTTATAACGAAGAAGTTTTCCTTGAAGAATCTGTAAACAGATTAGTTAATGAATTAGAAAGCTCATCAATAAATTATGAAATCTTTTTAGTAAACGATAATTCATTAGATGATAGCAAAAATATTGCTCAAAATTTAAGCAATAAAAATCAGAATATCACCCTGGTTTCAAAACAGGTAAACCAAGGAAAGGGTAGTTGCATTAGAGAAGTAAACTCTATTTTAAAATCTGATTACACAATAATTCATGATGCTGATCTGGAATATTTTCCAAAAGATATTGTAAAAATGTACAAGATAATGGTCAAAAATCAAAAATCATTAATACTAGGCTCTAGGGTAATTGGTGATAATAAAAGAATAAAAAAATATAGCTACTTAGTATATGTAAATGTATTTTTAGCTAAATTATTTTCTTTTTTAAATAATTACCAAGTTTCAGATATATCAACTTGCTACATGATGATGCCAACAAAATTTTTAAATGAAATAAGTATTGAGTCAAACTCTTTTACTATTGAAATTGAGTTGCTCTCAAAGTTTTTAAAAACAGGAAATGAGATTATTGAGATACCAATCTCCTATGAGGGAAGATTGTACTCTGAGGGTAAAAAAATTAGATTTTATGATGGACTAAAAATTTTTCTTAAAATTATATCAATGAGCAAATTTTTATCAAAGATTACTTTTAAAGCTTCTGGAAAGATATAAATATTGACTTTATGAGTAAATATAAAATAAAGAGAAAATTACCTGAAAACATAAACAATGAAGATTTGTTTATGTTTGAACATGAATTTGAAAGATCATTCCAAAAAATAAAGTTAATTAATAAAAAAAATATTTATATTAACAAATTTCAATTTTTTAAAGGAGATAAATTTTTATTTGGAAGTAAATACTGGAATATGAATGAATATAAATTTAAAAGAAAATTAAAAACAATAGTTAAAAATCTTTTTCTTAAAAATAACCATTCAAAAATTGAAATAATTAAAAACGCATCTTGGATTGCTAATGAAAAAAGTCACAATTATTTTCACTGGTTTGGTGATGCTCTTCAAAGGGTTGAATTTTTAATTGAAAAAAAATACCCTGAGCTTATTTTACTTTCTAAAAATTATGAAAATAAAGAGTATGTATCTAAAATTCTCGATGGTCTTAATTTAAATTATATTTTTTTGGATGATAATAAAACATATCTTGTGGAAAATTTGGATATAACCACTCATGCTGCAGATTCAGGTAATTTTGATAGTAATTTAATAAATAATATTTCCAAAAGATTAAAAAATCTATATCTTGAAGAAAATAATAAAAACAATGTTGATAGGATTTGGATATCAAGACAATCTGCAGATAAAAGAAAGATATCAAACGCTGAAGAAGTATTTGGTATCTTGAATGATTATGGTTTCAAAATAGTTGAATTTGAAAGTCTAAAATTAATTGAGCAGATTCAACTAGTAAATTCTGCAAAAGTTCTCGGAGGTGTTCACGGTGCTGGACTAACAAATATGCTTTTTCTTGATAAAAATAAAGATGTTATCGAAATAAGAGGTTCTGGAGATTATAAAAATAATTGTTTTTATTCGTTATCATCTTCTTTAGATTTGAATTATTATTATTTTTTAGCAAAAGTAGAAGATAATAATTATTATGGTTCAGATTATTTTGTAGATCCTCAGAGATTTAAATCCTTTTTAAAGTTACATTTTTCAGTAAAAAATAAAGACAATTAATTATGTCTTTAATAAGAAAATTTTTATTTAAAAATAAGAAGCATATTAATGGTTTGATTCATGTTGGAGCAAATGTAGGACAAGAGGTACCAATGTATTTTGAAATAACAAACTCAAATATTTATTTGTTTGAACCACTTGATAGTGCATTTGAGATTCTTAAAGCTAAATATGGTAACTTACAAAATGTTAAGTTGTATAATTTCGGACTAGGAAATAAAAATCAAGAAATAAACATTAATGTAACACAATCTAACTTTGGTTCATCTTCTTCTGTTCTCAAACCAACCGGTCACAAAAAATATTTTCCAGAAATTAATTTTGAAACTGTTGAGTCTATAAAGATAAAAAAATATACAGATGTGCCTGATATATATGCAAACTTTCTTTTAATTGATGTTCAAGGATATGAGCTAGAAGTGATTAAAGGATTTGAAGATAAATTGAAAAACTTTAAATTTATAATTACAGAAATCTCAAGAAAAGAAATTTATCAAAATGGCGTATTAATTTATGATTTAGATAAATATTTAAATAGTGAAGGATTCTTGAGAATAAAAACAAGTTGGGTAAGCAATAAACCAACAGGTGATGCAGTTTATATAAATAAAAAAGATTTAAACCCTCCATTGACTTTTATTTATCATTTAAAAAGTAAATTTACATTATCAAAAATTTACTTATTTTTGAATCTTTTCAAGAACAGAAAAAAACTAATTTTTGTCATAAAGGAGCAAATTAAAAATCTATGATTAAAAAATATGTTATAAAGTTTTTTTATTTTCTAAGTTTTTATATTTCATTTATTATTACTTATTTGAATTATGATATTGTTTATTCGCCAGACTTTGATAAATATTTTAACTATTTTTTGTTTTACACTGGTGAGATAGAATCAACCGGCCTAGAACAAGGAAATTTTTATTATTACTTTCTATATATTTTTACTTTACTTATACAAGCTTTAACTAGAGGTTTGTCTAATTTCGATACTTTAAACATTTCTATCTTGTTTGGAAATTTTATATTATATTATTTTGGAACTTTTGGTTTAAAGAAATATTTATCTTTCCAAGGATTTAATTTAAATAAAATTTATCTGTCTTTAATAGTATTAAATATAAGCCCACCATCACTAATTCTCAGAATGACATTTAAGCCAGAGTTGTTAGGATTTGTCTCTATTGTTTGGGGTATATATTTGATAGATTTATTTAAAAAGAAAAAAGAAATTGAATTTTTATATTATTTTTTATTAATTTCTATATTTATTTCAACTTTGAAAATATCAATATTTGTAATGTATTTAATATTTATGTTTTTTCATTTTGGAATTAAAAATTTAGTTAAATTTAGACAATTAAAAGTCAAAAAAATTATTTTATTATTTTCAGCTATTTTTTTACTTCATAGTGAAAATTATTTTTTGAATGATAAATTAATTTTCGATGTTCAACATGATGAAAAATATAACAATTCAGCTAGTTTTGAATTTTTTACAAACTACAACCCTAGAGAAATTAATGACAATCCTCATAAAGATTTTCATAATAATTCATTTAGAGCTATAACTTTACTTGATACTTTTTCTGACTATTTTGAATTATATTGGAACGCAGACCATTCAAAATTTAATTCTCATAGAAAAGATTTTTTAGTTTTTGAAGAAAAAGAACCTGGAAAAAAGACAAATACTATTCCGATAATCAAATTTAGTAAAGAAACGAGAACACTTAAATATGTCGGCGATGTTAACTCTAGATATATTGCAGAAGATGAAGGTGAGAATATATTAGATGAAATTAGAATGAGAACTTCATTAAATGTTACTTTATTTTTTTATTTTCTTGTAATTGTTATTAGTTTCTTTTACAAATCTTTAAGATTATCTTTGCTATCACCAATTATTGGAATTGGAGCTGTTGCGTTTTCTTCTGCTGGTTTTTTCTCAACAAAAAATTTTGATCCGACGATGGGGGACTCTGTAAAAACTTTTTATTATGCTTTTTTTCTTTGCCTTTCATTAACTTGTTTAATGGTCATTATTAATACAAAATTAAAAGGCAAAGGTAATGTTATTTCAGTACTCCTAATATTCATATTTTTATTTTTTCTGGGCTTCCCATCAAAATATAGTGAACAAATGATTGATTATAAAAACTACAAAAACAGTATAGTTTTTACTTGTGAACTTAACCAAATTTTCATTGAGTACGATAATGTATTAAATTTTGAAAATTGTAAAGATTCTTTACAAAAAAAAGATTCTATTTATATATACAATTCTGTTGACTTAAAAGCTAATCTCCAAAGTATACCTTTTATGAATTTAGTGTTTGTAATGTATCTCTGTTTAAACCTATATAAAATTAGAAATAAACTGGAGTAGTTTTCACATTTTTAAAATTTAAATTAAATTTAAATGTATCTTTTTTTCCATGACCATAATTCCTTACGCTTAAAAAAGGATATTGGTACTGTTTTTCTACATTTTCGTCAAAGTAGCTTTCATTTTCAATTATCTTTCCCCCATATTTTTTGGTAAGCACACTCCAAATACTTTGATCATGTCTATTTTCAACAAAATTTGGAATTTGATTGTTGTTATATTTATCTGTAATCAGTTCCCAATCTTTTGACAGTAAATCAAAAAAAATATTTAACAAATTCTTTGTATGGTCACAATTTTTAAATAGTAAATAGCCCCCTAACAGCTGGGTAGTGTCTGTAACTTTCGCATCTTTTTCGACATTAAAATATTGGAAAATCTCTTTTGTTGTCCACAATTTTTCAATATGGTGTTTTTTTGATTCCATTCTAAAATTACCAAATTCAGAAAGATTCAACATATCAATATATTCTAGAAATCTATTTTTTGCGTGATAATTAAAAGAACTTCCAGAGTCACAATAAACAATAATATCGCCTTCGTTTGTATTGTTTAATAGTTTTTCCAAAATCAAATACTTCCAAACCCAATATCCACCACCACGATCATTACTAAAAATTAAATTATAAGGATATTTTTCTATTTTTGGTACATCATTAAGCGAAAACGAATAAAGCTTATCAAACAATCCGGATAGTTTAGCTAGATGAATTAAATGCTTTTTTGAGACTTTATATTTTTTAGAATCACCATAAGTATAGAAATGGATTTGTTTTTTATTCATTGAATTATTTAATGTAGTTCCTTCCATCACCATGACCATTGTCGTAATAAATTAATTTTTCATTTACGAAATAACAATCAGTAAATTGCATAATTCCTCTCCAACAGTCATAATCTGCAGCAAAAGGAAGGTTTCTAAACCAACCAATTTTATCTAAAATTTCTCTTTCAATGATTACTGACGAGGTGATAATTGGATTTGCTAAATTCATAAAACTGTTAAGAAAAGCTAAATTCCATACCTCTGGATAACTAAAATTTCTAAAATAGGAAACAAATTTATTTCTAAAATAAATTTGTTTATGTTTATCAAAATAAAAATCGTTTAAGAATGATTCATAGTTTTGATTAATATCGAACAGACCATTTCCAATATATGCATCAGAACATATCATTTTTTGGTCGGAATTTTCTAAAATTTCAATTTGCTTTTCTAATTTTTGTGGCATCCATACATCATCATCATCTAAAAATGCGATATATTTTGTATTTGATTTGATATTTCCAAAATTTCTAATAGCACCAGGTCCAAACCCATGTAAATTTTTCTGATTCGTTTCTAAATTTATCTGGTGTATTTTATCAATATAATCATGATTAAAGTAATCACTATCAGATGAACCGTCATTAATTACTACCACTTCATAATCTTCTAATGTTTGCCTAAAGACACTTTGCAATGCCTGTTCTAGAAATTTTATCCTGTTGTAGCTTGGAATAACTACAGTTACTAGTGGACTATTTGTATTGTTCAACATTTTGTTTCGTAATTATTATTAGTTTATCTTTTAATCTCCAATAGTAATAAGTTAATAAATTTTCATCTATATGGCTTGGTAATTCAACATAAAGTCCTGGCTTTTTTAAAAAATATAAATTTAATATTCCTTGCTCATTTGTTTTAGAACAAGGATATTTTTCTACTATTTGAATTAAATCATTAAACATTTCAGGTTTAATAATATTTGTATCAAACAACATTAAGCCTGTTTGAAAATATCTTTTAGAACTCAAATCGTATTCTGTCTTCAATTGATTAAAAAATTGTGAATCTTCATAAAACTGAGTATTTAATGTTCTATCATAATTAGGAAAAGCATCAGCTCTTGCTAATAAAGTATCTTCCATTTTTTTTTGTAGTATCGGATTTATATCTGAGTGAATAATCATATTTACGTCAAGATAAAAAATGTATTTCCATTTTTTAAGTTTTTCATTAAATAAATATAATTTATGCCACTGAAAATTTTTACTTATATGTCTATTTGGAGCTCCGGGCAAAGAAGGGATTGATTTGAGATAATTTTCCGTTTTTTTAGTAAATTTTATTCTTCGAAATCTAAAAATTTTTATATTTTTATTAAATGTTTTAAAAACTAAAAAAGTTGGAGTAAACCAGCTAGTAATAACTAAAATATCACCTTTATACTCTCCTTTAAGTTCCAAAGAGTTTATAAAATTTTTAAAGTACTTAAACAAAAATTTTGTATCAACAACTACACAAACAGCTAAATTTTTTTGATCTTTCATAATTTTTGACTTTTCATCATTAAAAAATATATTTTGTTAATATTTATTTTTAATAGTAAACACAATATGAATCAAAATAAATTAAGAGAAGAAATTAATAGTTTTCAAAAACTCTGGAATGGTGGTTACAGGACAGGTTACAGTGAAAAAAGAGGTCAAAAAAGGTTAGAAAATTACTTGAGGGACAATCTTGTTGGAAATAATTTATTAGAAATTGGTTCAGGTGGTGGGCAGTGGACAAAATTTATATATGAGTTAAATATATTTCAAAGTATTCAATGTGTAGATGTATTATCAGCAGAACACAACAGTTTTTGGGAATATATGGGGGATGAAAGCAAAAAAAAAGTTAAATATAAACAAAACTTAGATTTTTCCTTAGATCATATTGAAAACAATTCAATAGACTTTGTTTTTAGTTATGATGTTTTCTGTCATATATCACAGTCTGGAGTGGAAGCTTACTTAAAATCTTTAAATAAAAAATGCAAACCTGGATCAAAGCTTTTGATAATGTATGCTGATCCCGCTAAATATATTAATAGCGAACCCGAAAATAGAAACCATTTAATCCAATATTTGCCTGAGAAAAAATTAATTTACAAATTCTCAAACAATAAGTTAATTAAAGATGCTTTAAAAGACAGTAACGGTGAACCTTTTCCAGGAAGATGGTATTGGGTTGGGATAAAAAATTTTTTAAATCTTGCTGAAACTCACAATTTTAAAATTTTAGAAAAAGATTTAAACATAGACTATACAAACCCAATAACACTTTTAAGAAAATAGTTTCTTTAGTTTGCCAAGAACTTTACGTAAGATAAGATAGTAAAAATTTAAAGCTAAAACAATATCTTTTAATAAGAATTTATAAAAACCATATTTTTTTCGTAAATTTGCCATCGAGTCTAAAAACTCATCAGGATACTTTATCATAAGATTTTTAAGATATAAATTATATTTAGCAACTCTCCAACGGGTGTGTTCGTTTTTTAATGTAACTGTGAAATTAATTCGGTCTATTCTTTTTACATGTGAATACAAATTTTCATTTTTAAGATGGGAAAGTAGGACACTTTCTGGTGTTACAAAATCTGGCGATAAATTTTTATCTTGTGCATTTTCTAAGAAATTACATAAGCTAAAATAACTTTTTGCAAATTTACTATTAAATAATATAAACCTGTCACAAATTCCAAAATAGTCTTCACCTTTTGGAATAAGGATTTCATTATCTTTTATTTCTGGTAATTT
>MDTE01062469.1_pt1 | contig 37398 bp, 30 predicted proteins | sample 811231 | NCBI WGS metagenome assembly MDTE01 (sample SAMN05326651, study PRJNA326480) | marine metagenome | isolation source: seawater | place: Indian Ocean: Red Sea | collected 2010 | reverse complement strand
CCGCGAAATCCCCTCCGACAAGATCAAGTTCTGGTTGGGGTAATCGTGACAACACCCTCCCGATACCATCAACGCCCGGATGGCCTCCGCCGACAGATCCGATGCCGCCAAAAAGCAACCCACCAGCCCCAACAAGAATCGATCGCGCTTTATCATTCGACTTTGATCCTAATGCGTCTTTGCCAACTTCAAAGTCTTTTCCATTCCCGACCCCGATCCGTTCGAGGTCCTTCCGGATCTCCTTTCTTCCGCCAGGAAGGAGCCCGATCCAAGCCGCCCCCCTCACTAAGCCGCTGACCGAGTTCCCGGTAGAGGCGGGTCAAACCCGTCCTGAGCGAAATCTGCGGACACCATCCCAGACGGTGAATCTTCGAACTATCCAGTCTCGGCTGCCGCGTTCTCGATCGGGTTCCCGACACCTGGCGCACGCTTCCACGGTATCCGACCACCTCGCATAGTTCCCGAACGATCAAGTCAAACCCCACCATCTGCCCCGATCCAATATTGATCATCGGATCCCCAACGTCCTCATGAAGCAAGAATAGAATCGCGCGAGCAAAATCATCGACGTGCAACATCTCCCGAACACCATATCCATCCTCTGGACATCGAACCTGGTTTTCACCAAGGAGCGCGGCCCGGTGGAGCTTCCACAAGAGCACCGACAACTCTGATCGAGTCTCAAACGAATAACGGGCTCGCGATCCGTACAGCTGGCACGGAAAGACCGACACAAAGGGGCTTCCGTGTTGAAGATGCAGTGCCTCGAGCAGCTGAGCACATAGCACCTTGGCTCCTTCCGCCCTCTGAACCGACCGTGTGGAAAACCATTCCACCACCCGAGCCTCATCGAACGTTGCCGGTCGAACCCGTTGGGGAAACTCGAAGTTGGCCACATAAATCATCCGCTTTACCTCGAAAAAGTCTGCGGCCTCAATCACGTGATCTCCCATCGCATAGTTCCCCGAGAAATCGTCTTCAAGACCTCCCGCCGAGCGATCGCTCCGGGATCCCACGCTGGCACACATCACCACCACCTCGGGACGCGTTCGTTCAAAAAAGGCGTTCACCTGGGGAGAGGATCGCAGATCAAGTTGCCCCGCTGCCGGGAGGCACAGATTCTGAAACCCCGCCGACCGAAACTGTCGAACGACCGCCGACCCGATAAAACCCCGATGCCCTGCGACATAGATTCGAGAATTCTTGTCGATCATGATTTGCCTCCCGTTTCGGAAGACCCCCTCACTTGACGAGCACTGATTTCACACCGAGGCTTCATGAGCTTAACCCATTAATCAACCCAACTCTATCGGTCAAGCTTTTATGAGTTTTACTACTTATATATAGAAATAATGTCTTGTTTTAGATCTTGTTGGTCCATTTACGTGAAACCGGTTCGTTACACGAACGATGGCAATTAACCCTGAATTACCCCTTAATAACGGGGGAACTCATTCCCATCTTTGCCACAAAAGAAAACCAACAAGTCAGCGAACGCCCCTGTGAAACCTAATTCCGACATCCTGCCCTATTTTCCGAACTCAGACACGATCAATCCAAATCTTATACATCCACGAAGCGTTCCAGTGATTTCCCCGGGGACTTCTCAGGAGCCGAACCCCCTCCCGGACGGAGTTTAATCGATTGAAGCTCCCCCATCCAAGCCCGGAAGGGGACAGCACCTTCTTAGGGGAGAGGAGAATCCCGGACCTCCGGTCAACCGAGGGGCACTTCGTAATACTCCAACGCCCACTCGACCATGTAGCGCACCTGAGTTGGGGAAATCTTGTAGACAATCAAGGCCGGATGATCGATTGAGCCCAGATACTTCCTCAGTAGAGGATTTGCCTCCCAGATCTCCCCCAACAACGACCGGTCGGTCAAGGGCACCGCGATTCCGGTGATTCGCACCTGGTTGTGAGCCTCCGAAACATAGCACAACTCAACCTTCGGGTTCGCCGCGATCTCCTGAGTCTTGTGATAGTTTTTCAGATTCGCGACATATACGACGAAGCCATCCGTGCGCACTGGAGACACGGGCCGCGCTCTCGCTTGGTCACCGTCCATGGATGCCAAGACAGGAAACTTAGCATCCCTCATCGTTTCGAGCGCTCGGTTCCTGAGCTCCGATGGAGCGAGCGGCTTTTTTTCCGGGACTTCCATCAAACCATTTTCCCTCGTATTGCCAATCCGCTCCCTACCGGTCAACGAATCGCCTTGTAGTTGAACAAATCTTCAAGTCCAAACGTTTCTCCAGAGGCTTGGTTGAGGGCCTCGAGCACCTTTTGCTGAACATTTTTCGTCAAGCGCCTTCCCTTGCACCCTCGAGCCACCATCTTGTGGGTCAGCCCTTTCGATGATGAGACCACAAGATCGTGGTGAGAAAGCCTCGACTTCTCGAGAATCTTCTTTAGCGGCTGCGGGCCCAAATCACGCTCGATATTGGCTTCCATGTCTTCGGGTCGACATCCTACCCCAGACTTGACCGCGGCCCAAGCAAGAACCGATTTTCGAGGGGGCCTTCACGTCTCTGCGAGACCAGGTTGGATTCGCACTGCGAGCGTCGTCCCCAGGATCTTTTAAAACACCTTGAAAAACACCTGAAACCACCGCCCCCAGACATTCGTTTAACCAAAACGAGCGACTCCCCGATCCTGATCAAAATCAGACTCGACAGGTCCGAACACGCTCGCCACATTCGGGCGATGGCGATCAGCAACCCTTCCCTCCTGACCACGGCCGTCCTTCTTTCCTTCGCAACCGCCCCCCTTCACCATCCGCATGCGGAGCCGTTTACCAAACCTCACATCTCGGTCTATGGGACCGCCGTCACAGACGCCGTTCCCGACCTGATGCGATGGCAACTCAGTTTTCGGACCCTCGGCCCGACCGTCTCAGCGGTGGCAAAGGCCCACGAGGCAAGAGTCGCCCGGGTCATCGGATTCCTCGGACGGGAGGAGATTGAGGAGAAGAAGATCCAAACCTCTCAGGTTCAATTGGGCGAAGACATCGAGTATCGCGGTGGCACCCGGGTCAAGAAGGGCTACTACGCCTCGACATCCATCACTTTCGAATCGCAAACCCTTGAGGCGTATCAATCCCTCTGGACAGGCCTCAGCCAATTCGACAACGTGACCATCAACGGCGTTTCATTCGATACCAGTGAACGACTGAAGATTCAGCAAGCAACACGCATCAAGGCGCTGCAAGCCGCCGAACTAAAGGCCTTTTCCATGGCCAAAGTACTCGGGAAAGCGATCGGGGGCCCCCTTCTGATTGAAGAGGAAGCGAGCGCCAACCCCGATCAACGGCAACTCTATTCCAAGACCCGCATGGCCCGGATTGCCTCGGATCAAGAGGCGGCAGGCCCTTCCCTCTCCGTGGGAACCATTCCGATTCGAATGAGGGTCAAGGCGGTCTTCGAGCTTCGGCCCTGGGGAGAGAGGTCCATTCCGAAATACGAGCGCCTAGAAAGCCTCAGCCAGGGGTCCGCTTCCGATTGAAGCCGATTGAAAATAAGGAAAGCGCCAACCCTTTTCCAGTATGCGAATGGCCCGGCTCACCTCGAGTCAACAGGTGGCGGGCCCTTCTCCCTGCGTGGAAACGATTCCCACTCGCACCAGGGTCAAACGGAATTCGAGCGTCTGCTCACCGGGGTGGGAGGATCCATTCCGTTCAAACCATCACACGAAAGCCCAGTCGGTCCGTTGATCTTTTCCCACCATCCCCCTCACGACTCTGCAGAGGCGGCCGACCGATCAGCGGCAACCCGCGGCCAGAGCAACCGGGTGCTGAAGTAGCCCCCGAAAAGTGCTCCAAGGCAGGGTGCGATGATGTAGACGAGCAACCATCCCCAGCCGTTGACCACAAAAGGCACCCCTCCCCAACCCGCCAAACTGGAGAACACCCGGGGCGCGAAATCCCGTGCAGGATTGAAACCAGCCATGGTCAGAGGTGAAAACACACAAATCAAAACGGTGAGTGTCGCCCCGACCACAAGCGGAGCGTGAAGTTCCGAACGACCGGAACCCTCTCGAGTCACAAACGAGAAGACCACGATGGCCAGAATCGCCGTCCCGACAAACTCGCCCATGAAGGCGCGCCCGCCCGAGACGCGGATTCGATGCCTTTCCTGCAATGGCGCGCCTCCTGGATTGGGGTAGAACTCGCCAAAGACCATGGCACTCGCCTCGCTCCCGATGCTCCCCCTCTGGATCCCTTCGGTTTCCTCGAATTCCTTGATGCCTGCGCCATAAAGAAGGTAGACCAACGCTGCGGCAAGAAAGGCCCCCAAGAACTGCGCCCCCAGATAGACTGGAACCCTCCGGAAGGAAAACCCTCCAAAGCATGCCAAAGCCAGCGTAATGGCAGGGTTGAAATGAGCGCCGCTCCAACCAGCACAGAGAAAAATCGCCACAGCCAACCCCATTCCCCACACAATCGCCACTTGAAACAGCCCGACCGGCGCTCCAAGCGTCACTGACGTCACCACGGCGCTACATCCAAAAAAAACCAACAAGAAGGTTCCCAGGATTTCCCCTTTGATTGAATGGATCATCGCTTCTCACCCTCTTGCGCTACCGCCTCGCGAAATCCGGCGACATATGCGGCCATCACGGCACGAATCTCATCCCGGACTTTTCGGAAACATGCCCTCACCGCTTCGGCCGAACCTTCGGCATGGGCAGGATCGACAAACCCCCAGTGGTACTTCTGGCTTTGCCCTGGAAAAGTCGGACAAACCTGATCGGCATTGCCACAAACCGTAATGACCGTATCAATTGCCTGATCGCGGAATTCATCCAGATGCTTCGAGCGGTGGTTCGAGAGATCGATCCCCCATTCAGCGAGCACTTCAATCGCCATCGGATGAACATAGCCCGCCGGTTTCGATCCCGCCGAATAAACCTCAAAAAGATCCCCTCCCAACTCCTTGAGAATCCCCTCGGCCATGTGGCTCCGACAGGAATTCCCCGTGCAGAGAACAAGCACCTTCGAGCGCCTCATCCCTGGCTCTCCTTCACGCCTTTAGGAGTGCACTCACTAGCATCGATCTGCTCAAGGCGCTCCAAGTCCATTTGGAAGACCTTCTGCTCACGGATCAGATCTTGAAGACAACGGAGGTTCTCCACGAGAACCGGATTGGGCGAATCCGGGAGTCGATAAATGATCCAATTGGCGCGCCGTTCGGCCACCACCATTCCATGATCACGCAAATACCGCAGGTGCTTCGAAATCTTCACCTGAGGCTCCCTCAAGATGTCCTGCATGAAACAGACACACAAGGGGCGGCGTCCCAGCAAATGAAGAATGCGAAGCCGAGTCAGATCGCATAGACATTTGTATACCGAGACCAAATCCACAGGAGGAACATGCCTAAACGCGTATATACCGTCAACCGAATATAACGGACCCGCTTGATCCGCTGATCACCCGAGTTCGATCCCCCGTCAGCGCCCCCGGAGCGAAACCCTTCGCCTCCTTGAGCTCTTGACAATCCGCTTCCACCCCCTAGCATTCTTCAGCAACCTGGCCTCATCTAAGTCCCTGCCCCAAAGGAACTTGAGACCAACCGCTGCGGAGGAAAGAATTCCCCATCTGGAATGAAGCATCTACTCAAATCGATCCCCGTTCCATCGATCGAACCATTCAAGCAGTGGCTTCCATTTTCCTGTCTCTCGATGGCAACCATCGCCGTGCTTCTCATGCTCGGTTCATCCTGCACAACCGTCCCCGACGCCGTTTTGGTTCCTCCCCAAGTCGAGGGGGCGCACTTCGTCGGCAATCAGAAATGCGCCGATTGCCATGGAGAGCACACCCGTCATTTCGCAGGGAGTGTCCATTCCAGGTTTTTCAAGGAAACCTCCCAATTCCACGAAGTGAGTGGCTGCGAGTCATGCCACGGACCGGGAAGCAAGCACATCGTCGCCGGAGGAGGCAAGGGAGTGTTTATTCACAATCCCGGCCGCGATCCTCAACCCTGCTTGAACTGCCACCAAGAGAAACACGCCGAGTTTCGTCTTCCCCAGCATCATCCCGTTCTGGAGGGACAAATGAACTGTGTCGACTGTCATGATCCCCATGGCCGTGAGATTTTCAAGCAATCCGGGGGGCTCGGACTGGCGCGCCAGGATCAACAATGCGCTCAATGCCACCGAGAGCAGACCCGCCCTTTTGTTTTTGTCCACGAGGGCATGCAGGACGGTTGCACGACCTGCCATCAGCCTCACGGGTCGATTCATGAGAAAATGTTGACCCAGCGTGACGCTCACTTGTGCCTGCGATGCCACTCTCAAATGCAGTTTGATCCCAACCAGGTGCTCGTCGGTAAAGTGGATCACAGCACGTTCCTCGCCATGGGAACCTGTTGGACGGCGGGCTGCCACACCGCCGTCCATGGATCCATGGTCAATCCCCGGCTGCTCTATTGAATCGTCCCCAAAGCGAGAAAAGGAAAACGATCAATGCCCACCCGATTCGCTTACTCCCTCTCTCTCCCGAGCCTCCTTTTCGCTGTCGGAATCCAACCCGCTCTTGCTCAAAACATCGACCTCTCGGCGCTTCCCTCCCCCGCTCAACGAACGATCGATTTCCGCGCCGACGTACTCCCTATCTTTGAAGGGCACTGTTTCCAATGCCACGGGGACGAGCGCCCCAAAGGAAGCTTCAACCTTAGGCACCGAGAAACCGCTCTGGAGGGGGGAGACTACGGGGCCGACATCCTCCCCGGTGACAGTGAAAACAGCCCCCTGATTCATTATGTTGCCTACCTTGAGGAAGACATGGAGATGCCACCCGTGGGCAAAGCAGAACGCCTGACCCGCGAGCAAGTGGCGACCCTTCGCGCGTGGATCGACCAAGGCGTGGTTTGGTCAACAGACGAACCCTCCTCACTCACTTATCATGTTGACCCCGCCATCAGCACTATTTCGGTATCAGGAAACGAGGGCGTCTTTCGCGAGCAAAACTGGCAGAACGACGGATTAACCGGTGGCATCGGCTCCTTTTCACTCGCTGACCGTATGGACGACGGCACACGCGTCGAGGTGCAAGGCCGCTCGATTTTCGGAACCGAAGATCACGAAATCCAACTCACTCTCGAGCAACCCAATTTGGGATTCCTTCATCTGGGATACGACCAATTCCGCCGCTTTTATCGGGATAACGGGGGCTATTATGCACCCTTCGGCCAATCAACCCCGTCCCTGGGACGCGATCTTTATCTCGACAACGGGAGGACCTGGATCGACCTCGGACTCACGCTGCCCAAGTGGCCGACCATCGTGCTTGGTTACGAACATCGCTACCGCGAGGGGAACAAGTCGATGCTCCATTGGGGCCCGGTCTTTCCGGCAGACCCGCTGGCGGCGGGGAAGGGAATCTTCCCGAGTGCGAAACAGATTGATGAGGAAACCCACATCGTCAAACTGGATGTCAATCATACGTGGAAGGGATGGACACTCGAGGAATCCTTCCGCGGAGAATTCACGGAGTTCGACACCTCGCGAGTGGTCGCAGATTTCACTCCCCTCGGCGCGAGGGTGGCGGACACGGCAAGCCGGATCGAGGAAGACTACGATCACTTCCAAGGCGCGAACGTCATTCGTGTTGAAAAAAAACTCAAGCCCTGGTGCCTCGTTTCTGCCGGCTACCTTTACAGTGATCTCAGTGCCGATGCGGGATTCAATCTCGAGACCTTCCTCCCCAGTAATCTTGCGACGGCTCCCTTTCAAGGCGATTCGAGCCGCAGCATCATTCTGGATCGTGACTCTCATGTCCTCAATGTGAACACGCTTTTAACCCCCGTCAGCGGCCTTAGCTTTTTTGGAGGAATCCAGAATGACTGGACCAGCCAAGCAGGCGTCGGAGACGTTTTTGTCTTTGGCTCACCCACCGGACTCGGGGCCAACCTGGACCAAATCACCACCGAGGAAAACTTTGGACTTCGCTATACCAAGATCCGAAACACCGTCCTCTATCTGGACACCAAGTTTCAACAACGAGAGATTGGTCAGCGCGAAAACCAGTTCATTGACGACGGATTTCCTGACGCAACCGATTTCATGCGGGACACCGATGCCCACATGGATCACAAGGAGTACCGGACAGGCTTGACCTATTCTCCCTGGACCTGGGCCTCCCTGGACACGTCGGTTCGACGTCGATTGCGTCAAAACGAATATGACCACCGACGGGACACCGACCTGGGAACCTTCGCACCACCAGGCAACGGATTCTCAGCGTTCGTCCGCTCGAGGGCAACCGAAACCGACGATCTCCAAATCAAGCTGACGCTCAAACCCTGGAGTCGGGTCCGCACCGCCCTGAGCTATCGGCTCACCGCGACGGATTTCACGACAGCCACGGACTCGGTCGACGTCTTTGGAACCGTTTTTCCAGCCTCGAATCTGTTGAGCGGGAACTATGATGCCCACCTTTACACCGTTTCGACAACCTATCAGCCGAAACAACGCCTCTACCTCTCTGGAACGGCGACCCTGAGTGATTTGAGAACCACCAGCGGTGTGACCGATGGCACGCTTCTGGTGCCCTACGCCGGTCAGGTCTACACCTTTCTCGGAACGGCAACCTACCTGGCCAGCAAAACCCTCTCGTGGGATTCGACCTATTCCTTCTCCATGGCCGATTTTGGTCAGGCAGACACGGGCCTCAACCTCCCGATCGGGATCGATTACGACCGGCACGGGATCGTCACGGGCATCACCAAGAAGCTCTCCCCCCAGAGTCAGCTAAGGCTCCAATACGGTTTCTTTCGCTACGACGAACCCACGGCGGGCGGAGCCAATGACTATCGAGCCCATGGAATCTTTGCCAGCTACCGGCGGAGCTTCCCGTGATCGACTCTGCCCGGGGCAAAAAACGGGAGCGATTCCAAAGCCCTCGCATTTTTATACGAGCAAGATTCTGAAAAACCGTTAGGATGACCCTGTTGAAATCACGAAACAGTTGAAACGTTTTGCAACCCGCTCGGGTAATTCATTTACCCAGCAAACAGAGAGAGGATGAGCATATGGAGATGACCGCAGAAACACTCTTTGGCATGATGATCGGATTGGGCCTCAGTGCCGCCTGTGGCTTTCGGGTCTTTGTCCCCCCGCTGATCGTGAGCCTTGCCGCCTACACTGGCCACCTTGAAGTCTCCGAGGGATTTCAATGGTTGGCCAGTTATCCCGCGGTCGTGGCCTTCAGCGCCGCGGTGGGCTGTGAAATTCTCGGCTATTATGTTCCCTGGGTTGATAACGCTCTCGACACCATCGCCGCGCCGGCGGCGGTCGTTGCGGGCTCCGTCCTCTCCGCCTCAATGGTGCATGAAGCCAGTCCGTTGGTGAAATGGACCTTCGCTGTCATTGCCGGGGGCGGTTCCGCCGGCCTCTTTCACACCGCCACCGCCATCTTGCGGGGCGGATCAACCATGGCGACTGGTGGCCTCGGGAATCCGTTGCTCTCGACCGTGGAACTGGGAGGCGCCGCAACCCTGTCGGTGCTAGCGCTTCTCGTGCCCGCGGCGACTCTTTTCGTCATGATCGGGATCCTTGCGGTCGCGATCAAAAAGTGGATTGATTCCCGTCGTCGCATTCCGGTCGCCCCCTCCCCCGAACCCGCTGATGCCTGACCCAAGGGGCCACGCGCCGGACGAACGGCATCATTCGAAATGGGTTTTGGCGTTTTGATGCCGGGCATCGAATCGCCCGCCTCTTTCTGAACAAGCGCTGAACTCCTGAGTTGGGGGCATGGATGCCTTTCGCCGATCCAAAGGGCTGGATTGGCGCAATCAGGCCTGAGGTTCCCCCCGGAAATGCGACACCGCTTCGACCCTCCGCCTCCTCCTGCCAAACTCGCATTCGCATCCACGAGTTCACCGATCTCTTTGGACGTCCCTTTGGACTGGTGCCCCCGCCCCCTGCCCCTGTGAATGCGGAAGATTTTTTCAGCATATTCCTGGAACTGATGTATAGTTCTAGTTGGTGCCAAGCGATTTGCTGCGGTGCCCATTTTGTCCGGAACGAAGGAAAAGTCGCGCAAGCAAGCGTCATCGACGATGCAGCAAATGGGATCGTCCGTAAGAGAAGCCAGTGAGGCGACGTCCAGAATTGGTTGATTTACATCGACACATGACTATTTGGCCTGTCAAACGCCTCCCTGACTCAACCCTGCCCTTTGCCGACCATGTCGGCGGGTCGCTCCCGCAACAGCGCCTCCGACATCTCTCAATGTTACTCGGTGCCTTGATGCTTTTCGGTTGCAAGAGCCCCTCCGCCCCCACCAAGGCAAAACCCTCCCCAAAGGTCGCTAAGGAGGACCAATCGATGTCTCCTGCCCCTCGCTACAGCAAGGACTACGATGAGGAAATCTCGGAAATCTTCGTCCTGGCAAAACAGGACCGATGGGAGGAGGCTAGCGAAAAGGTCGCCCAACTCAAGCAATCCGACCCGACCGATCCGACCGTGATGCGGGTCGCCGAATGGGTCGACAAGCAACGAGAGACGCTCCGCGCCCGAGCGATTGAGGACACCATTCGGAAAATTGATTCTCAGAATTCGGTCTTCAGTCCTTCGGTCAAGGAATTGGTCACGGAGCACGCTGACCGCGGGTTGCCCCCCCGGAAGGATCTCAGGGACGCCGTCCAGGACATCGAGGCCAGCCCTTATGTCCCTTCCACCTACAATCAAAAGATCATCCGCCAGGCCCCGATGTTTGATTTCAAGAGTCAGGTCGGACGAATGGCCAAGGAATTGGACAAGCAAATCACGGTTAAACTCGATGACGTCTCCCTGGAGTCCATTATTTTTCAAATCGGCGACGAGGAATCGATTAATTTCGTCGCGGATCGATCCCTGGAGGCCTTTCAGCAGAAGCTGAGCCTTAATTTTGAGGAAGTTCGGCTGGGTGAGTTTTTGAACTACGTGTCCCGTAATTTTGAACTTCAATTCCAAGTGGGTGACGACCTGATCTGGATCGTCGACGGAAAAGACAAACAAAAAACAATCGAAGAAACCCGGATCTACCGCCTCCGGAAGGGCTTCATCCTCCCAGCCGTCTTCGGGGCGGACGAAGTTTCCAAAACCGAGACCAAAGCCAAAGACGGAACCGTCACCACCGTCACCACCCAGAAGGCCAAGACCTTCGTTCGCGATGGAGCCTCCAGCACCCCTTCGATCGAGAAAGCAATCCAGAAATTCTTCAATGGCTCCCAATACGAGATCGATTACGAACGAAATATCATTCTTGCCACCGGAACCCGGGAGGAATTGGAGGTCTTGGAACGAATCATCGAGGAATACGACCGTCATCTTCAGCAAGTCCTCATTGAAGCCCGGTTCGTCACCGTTTCGGAGGCCGCCTTCCTCCAACTGGGTGCTCTTTGGGAAACCGGCAGACCGGAGGCGGCCGCCGCTCGAGCCCCCAGCGATTTCATCGGATTCGGCCCCGACAACGTCGGCCGGGGATTACAGGAAACCTTCACCAACATCCTCGACCGCGACAACCTCAGCGTCACCTTGACGGCGCTCGAGCAAGAGGGCGAAACCCAAACGCTGAGCGCCCCCCGCATCACCGTGGTGAACAACCTGCCCGCCAAGATCTCGGACGGGAAGATCCAGAACTACTACGAGGAGTATTCGGTCACTCAAACGATCAATGAACGGAATATTGCCTCCACGCTGGTTCCCAGCGGAACGCCAAAGGAAATCACGTCCGGAGTCTCCCTCGAAGTCATGGCAAGTATCGGCGGGGATGGACAAACCATCTACCTTGCGCTCTTCCCGGAGGTCAACCAGGATGTCCAACTCGTCCCCTTCGCAACGGTGGCCGATTCAACTGGAAACACCTTTGAAATTCGCCTTCCGGAATCTCGGACCCAATCGCTCAACACCCGCGTGATCGTCCGGTCCGGCCAAACCGTGGTCATGGGTGGCGTGCTTGAGCGAGAGCAAGCAACCTATGTCGAATCCGTTCCGGTGCTCGGTAAGATCCCCTTCATCGGTTCCGCATTTCGTCGCCGAACCGAACTGGACAAGCCTCGCTATCTTCTCATTTTTGTGACCGCCAGCCTCCTTTCTGAAACGGGAGAGTTTATTGAATACCAAGAAACAGTGCCTCCCGCTCCCGCTCCCGCGCTTTCGCTTCGACCGTGATCACGGAATGGGACAGACTCTCCCAGATTACCCGAGGATCGTTCTGGGTCGTCGAACGGGTCTTGGTGATTGACCCGGGAGAGAGCGCCACATTGATCATGGTGGCCGAACGGATCATGGGGGAGATCCAAATCCGCCACCGGGTCTCGATTCCGGGGACACTGGGCCCCATGGACCAACTCGTCCCGGAGACCCTGTCGCAGCTTCGCGACGAATACGCTCCCCTTCGGGTCATCCTGATTGTCCCCCAATCGGAGACGGTGTCCCAACGGATTTCGCTCAAAGACGAATCGATCGAATCATTCGTCTCGAAAGAGTCGACCCAATTCGCCGAGGTCGAGGGCAATCTTCCGGTCGTCGACCATCAAGCGCTTCCAGGCACAAGTCCTCAAGCTTACTGGCTCACCTACTGCCAACCCCATGTGATCGACGATGCCCTCTCCCGCCTGGGATTGCTGCTGGAGGACATCGACGATGTCACCAGTGCTGTCCAAGGGTTCCTGGGCTTTTTCGAACCCGCACGAACCCTTACCGATGTGGCTTTTGTGATTGATGTCGGACGCCAACATAGTTCTCTGATGAGGATCGAAAAGGGAATGCCAGTCTACGCAACCAGCTTCTCATCTGCCTTGAATTGGGCTCAAAACCAGCCCTCCCAGTCCTCGCTTGATCAATGGTTCCGTCGCCTCGTGTCCGCTCCCAAGACCCTTCACGACATCGCACCCCAATCGAACGATTTCCCCCAACAATCCACCCTCATCCTGGCCGGAGATGCAACCTTGCTCGCTCCGATTGAAAGCCAATTCGAATCGCAGTTGGGGATTTGTCCCCGCTTTGCCCGCCCCACCGGTTCCGACTCCCAAACTCTCCGCGAGTTCAGCCTCGCCCAGGGCGTCGCCCAAGCCGCACTGGGGAACCAACCCATCAAGATTTCCCTGCTCCCCTCACCTCATCGAACTCGACGAGAGCAGCGCCTCGTATGGAGTCGCCTTCGGGGGTGGACGACAGCTCTCACCTTGGCCTGCGCCCTCATTCTTATTGTTGGATCCTGGCAAAAACTCCTCCTCTTCCGTTTCAAGAACCGCCTCATCGAAGATGCACAGGCCGCCATCCACCGAATGGAACAGACCGAGCGGACCCTGATGGGATTTGCCGACCAATACGAACAGGTTCGTCCCATCCTGCGATTTCAGCAGGAGACCCAGGAACTCATCGAGACCCTTCGCGCTCTCCAAAAACCGGACGAAATATCGGATTACTGGCTCGTGCTTCTCGCCGACACAGACTCCTACGTCCATAAAGAGATTCCCCTTTCCGAAACAAACAGTGTCCTCGAGAGCCCGCCTGACGTCGTCCGAAATCCACTCCGCGACCATGAGGGGTTTGTCGCCGAACTCAGTTTCGCGAGTGATGGGGAAGTCATGAGAGATCAACTGGTCTCCCTCGTGAACCGACTCAAGACATCCCAGCTTTATGCCAACGTCGACACCCTGCCGGAGGATCTCCGCCGCCCCTTGGCCCTCACCAATGTGGTGCTTCCCGGCCAACATGTCGCCCTATCGCTCCAAAGTCATCGAAACTATTTCGCCCGTCGACTCAGCTTGAACCCCATGGAACCCCTGAAAGGTAACGCTGTGGCGCCGGGAGAGGATGATCCTTCAAGTTTTCGATCGAGGAGCCAACGAATTGACGAAGAGGATCCACCCTCGAACTGAATCGTCCGATGCGAAGCTTTTTCCGATGGGCCCAATCCAATCAAGGATGCATGATCCTCACCGGGATCATTGTCATCTACTACCTCCTCATCTATCGTCCGCTGAGCCTGCGGACTCAAGCCCTTGATCAACCCCTTCTCCGAGCCTGGACCCTTCTTGAACAAGTCAATCAGGAAAGCCTCACCCAAGATCGCCTTGACCTCGACCATATCTCTCGTGGGCTCCAGCATCTTCAATCCAGGCTTGCCCATCCCACCAATGCCAATCAACAATTGCTCTCCCGAATCGCCATCGCCACAACCTATCAGGAAAAAACCCGGCAACCGTTCCAGCTCATTGACTACCAGAACGAGCGACAATCCGTCATCGAGACACTGGAAACCAAGGCCAAAACCCAAAACGTTCAACTTCCTCCTGGCGTTCTCCAGAGCTTTCCCCAACATGATAGCGAAAAAACGACCCCCCAACTCATTTGGGCTGAACTCGCGCTCACGAAGCACCTCCTCCATTCTATGATCGCCGCCCAAGTCGAGTCGATTGATTCCCTGAAGTCCACTCGTCAACAGCCCCCCCCACACAGCCAAACAATGGCCCGCCTGGCGCCCGTACGAATGGAAACTTCATTTCGATGTCAAGCCGATGCCCTCTCTCGCTTGATGACTTTCTTGCCCAGCACCCCCTCGGAGATGCTTGAGCTCGATCAGACGGATTATCCCCCTGGAAAACCCTCCCTCTTTGTCGACCAGATTCTCGCTCAAAAGAGCTCGCCCGAAGAGCCGAATCAAGTGAACGTTTGGCTCACGGTGGTTGGCTTTATTCTCCCTCCCCATCCTCCCTCCGGTCAACCCACCGGCTAATTCCAGGCCCCATGTCGTCCAGCGCAAGTCAGAATACGGTCGTTACCCTGGTGACCCTCGGCCTCCTCATTGGGACTCTCGCCGATGCCCTCTTCCACCTCGGAGGGGAGATCCCGCCGGTCCCAAAGCTGTCGACTCGAAATCGTCCCACGGCGGACCCCCAGTTCGATCTTCGAATTCAGGCTCTCTTTCGGACCCCTCCACCCCTCGCCCTGGCTCCCGCAACTCAGTCCCCTTTCTTTACCCGCTACTTCGCCCCTCCGCCGAAAAAAGAGACACCCAAACCGGTTAAGAAACCGACAAAGAAATATCAAATCACCTACCAGGGGTTCTACAAAACCTCCTCCGACGATCACAAAGCCTTTCTTTTGGTGGACGGTGCATTTCGATCGATTCGGGTCGGGGAGGAAATCGTCGATGGCTTGATTCTGATGAGCCTGAACCGGGATGAGATTGAGATTGGCCCCCCTCAGTTGACCCAGACTCAAATCGGGTTCCGCCAGGCGCAAACACTCGAAATCTCTCAATGATCAAATCGGCATGGCGCTAAAACCTGCTCGCGAGCTTGGCGATGTTCTCCGGGAACGAGGCGTTTTGACGGACGACCAACTGCAACTCGTCAGAACCTATCAGAGCAAACAGGATCATCCCGCTCATCGAATCATTCTCGACCTCGGTCTGGCGACGGAACAAGAGACCCTTGAGGCTCTCGCCGCGGTTCATGCACTTGAGTTTGACCCTCTCACGCACCTCGTCGTTCCGAAGAAACTGTTGAAACAGGTCCCCCTCAAGCTGATTCTTCATTACCGGTTCATTCCCATTGAGCTGAGCGATGAGAGTCTCACAGTCGCCTATGGGGACCTGCCCAGCAGTCTTGAACTCGCCAATCTGCGACTCCTTCTGAAGCGAAAGATCCGCTATGTCCTGACCACCCCCAGTCAAATCGAAGCGATCATCAAGGCCGAATTCGGGTTAGGTGCAGAAACCGTCCACAAACTCCGCGACTCCAAACAAGAACTTCACGATCAACAAGAACTGGTGTTCGACCTTTCGGATGAGACGACCGGAAAATCGATGGACGGCACGATTTCGGAACTGGTCGACCAGATCCTGGAGGAAGCCCTGAGACTTCGCACCACAGACATCCATTTCGAACCCTATGCCCGCACCATCAAGCTCCGATACCGAATCGATGGACTGCTTCAAACCATCCCGGTTCCCCGGGAACTGAAGCCGCTCTATACCGCCATCGTTTCACGTCTCAAAGTCATGGCAGAGTTGGACATCAGCGATCGACGCTTTCCCCAAGATGGCCGGATCTCCATGAAGTCCAACGGAGAGAATTACGATCTCCGCATCTCCGTGCTCCCGACCAAGCACGGCGAGGCACTCTGTCTCAGAATCCTGGGGCGCCAGAGCCTCTTTCTTGCCGCCGAAGAACTCGGGATGCTCCCCGAGCAGGAATCGCTCTTTCACCGTCTGACCCGACTGGCCCAAGGCATGGTCCTGATCAGTGGCCCCACGGGAAGCGGCAAGACAACCACGCTCTACGCCGCCTTGACCCGCGCCCACGACGAGCGGCGCAAGGTCATTACGATCGAGGACCCGATCGAATACCAAATCGAGGGCATCGCCCAGATGCAAACCCGGGAAGACATCGGCCTGAGTTTTGCGAAAGGACTTCGCTCGATTCTAAGGCACGATCCCGATGTGGTTCTGGTGGGGGAAATCCGGGACCGGGAGACGGCTGAAATCGCCGTGCGGGCCGCGCAGACGGGACACCTTGTCCTCTCAACGCTTCATTCCAATGACAGCCTGGCCACCATCCCTAGGCTGCTCAACATGGGCGTCGATGCGACCGTCCTCGCCGCTTCATTAAACTGCTCCATCGCCCAGCGCCTGGCCCGGAAAAACTGCAAGGCCTGCCGCGTCCAAGATGACCACGCAACCCCCGAGCTTCGCGATGAGATGAAGGCGTGCCTCAAGCAAGAGAGCGAGGGCATCCATCCGCAACTCGGGGCAGGGTGTCTTGAGTGTCAGGAATCTGGCGTGAGAGGGCGGATCGCAATCTACGAATTTGCCGCCATCACCGAGCCGATCGCGGAGGCGATCTCCAATCGCCAGTCCCTCATCCAACTTCGAGCCACGGCCAGCGAGCAGGGTTGGAAACCTCTTCGGCAGATCGCCTTCCAGCGGGTTGCCGACGGAACCATCTCCCTCTCCGAGCTTCAACGAATCACCTGGAGGCTCGACTTTACTCAGATTTAATTCATGCTGCCGGGCCAGCAATGAGCCTTAGAACACTTACCTTTCGGGGCAGTCGATTCAGCACGACTCTCCTGGTCACAGCCCTCGGAATCACAATCGGAGGCTTCATCACACCGACTCGGAGCGAACCGGCAACGGGCCTCGAATACGAACGAATCCTCGGCACCGAAATCGAGACCGGGCGCTACAAACACCCCTCCACCGCCACTGAACTGGATAACGGGGATCTCCTCCTTGCCTACTACGGGGGCGACGGGGAGTACAGCCAGCATACCGCGGTCTATCTCTCGCGTCTCGCCTCGGGAACCCGGCACTGGTCCTTTCCCAAAGCCATCGCTCGGAACCCCTATCAGTCAATGGGAAACCCAGTGATCTGGCAATCGCCTGAGGGTCGGGTCTGGCTCTGGTTTGTCGTTCGCTTTGGGGCCACCTGGTCGACTTCCCGAATCATGGCCAAAGTCTCCGACGATCGGGGTGAATCTTGGTCCGACGCCTTTCTCGTCACCACGGAGGAGGGAACGATGGTTCGGGGACGTCCGATTCGAACCCGTGCCGGTCGGACGATCCTCCCGATCTACCACGAAACAGGAAATGACACCGAGAAGACGGGGGCCGACACCTCATCCCTCTTTCTGATTTTCTCTCCGGAGAACCGCTCCTGGGAGCCCACTAACAAGGTCTATTCTCGCCTAGGAAACCTCCAACCAGCCCTCGTCGAGCTCGATCCCGGTCATCTCCTGGCATTTTGTCGCCGGGGCGGGGATTACGAACCCGGGGACGACGGATACGTCATCCGAACCGAATCGAAAGACGGAGGGCTGACTTGGAGCCAAGGCGAAGAAACCGAATTCCCAAACCCAAACGCCGCCGTCGAGCTGATCAAACTTCAAAGCGGCCATCTCCTCTTTGTCTACAATCGGAGCATGGACAACCGGAGCCCCCTTACCGCGGCGCTTTCGACCGACCAGGCCGGGACCTTCCCCCATCAAATGGACCTTCGTCGGGGGCCAGGCTCCTTCGCCTATCCAACTGCCATCCAAACGAAGAACGGCCGAATCCATGTCTTCTACACCACCAATGAACGAACCACCGTATGCCGGGTCAGTTTCCACGAGGAAACCCTCTTGACCAGGCCCTAGGGAATCGTCGCAACACGTCAATGCAGTCGCCAGCTCGGCCATGATCCATCGGGCATCTCAAGGGGCGAGACTGGGGATCACCGCCGGACTCCTCTTGGGGAGCGTGCTCTGTCATCCCCAGGGCACCTTCCATTGGCGCGACTTCACCTCGGCAGACGGCCTCCCTGACTCAACGGTGACCTCCGTGACGGTCGGCCCCCGGGGCAACATTTGGCTCAACCACGACGAATCCCCCACGGTCACCCGGTTCGACGGTTACGAATTCGAATCCCTTCCTTTCCCGGGAACCACACTCACCCGGATCTTTGAGGGACGATCGACTCAGTTATGGGCCGTCGACAAAGACGCCATTCTCCAATTCTCGGGCGGCACGTGGCTGCGTTATCCACTTTCCCAGATCCGGGCGGACTATCGGAGGAACATTCAACGGGTCACCCGTCCCGTCTCCCTGATTCCTCTGCGCGTGAACAACGTGCTCATCCTCCTCTCAGACCAACTCATTCGATTCGACTCCAGGAATCGCCAGGTCACCCTTCTCAAGGAAGCGAGCGAACTTCAAATCGGAGCATTCCGCGAACTCATCGAAACGAGTAATCAAACGATGATCCTGACGGCAGAGCGGGGAATCGCACTGGCCGAGACCGCTCCCCGGCTGTTGACGAAAGACACCCCCTGGCAGGTATCAACACCACCCGCCCGTGCCCGGATTCGGGATTTTCACCGTCCCACCGAAAATGGTGACGGAAGCTTTTCTATGGTTGCCATCGGGGAGGAAAAAAGCCGATTCGTGGTCACCTTCAAAGACAGAAGCTGGCAAATCAATGATCTGGGCGCGGCGAAGCTGAGGTTGGCTTGGAAGCAATCGCCTGATCGTTATTGGGGGCTTTCCTACAATAATCTATTCCGAATCGAGGAATCGGGGATTCAAGCCGTCGGTCGCGATGAGGTCTCTGCCGGTTTGCTTCTGGATGCGGCGATCGAATCTCCGGACGTTTTTTTTGTGGCCAGCTCCGAAGGGCTCTACCGGCATGCCCGATCGTGTTGGCGGCGACCCGCCGCTCTTGCCGACATCCAATCGCCCATTCATGGAGCCTTTCGTGATGCTCAATCCCGACTCTGGTTCATCAGTTCCGTGGGCCTCCTGCTCTTCCACGAGAATCGATGGCAACGCTTCACTTGGCCGGAGGAATCGAGTCTCCTGTTCCGTCCCAGCGATCAGATTCTTCGTCTCAGCGACACCGAAATCTTGATCAGCCACGCTGACCGGTATTTTCGATTCAACACCACCGATCAGGATCTGGATGAGTTGATCCCCCCCAGTCCGGGCCAACGACTCCAGGTCGTTGGATCGAGCCGGGAGGAGATCCCCATCGTGCTCTGGCAACCCGACCCCTCCACCCCCGAGCAGCGCGAGCTGGGACTTTTGGAAGGGGACCAGATCCGGCCCTACCCCGCCTTTACGGGAGCCTGGCCCCGGCAAAGCGAGCTGGAGTTCATTGAGGAATTGCCCACTCAAGAAATCTGGTTCGGCGATCAAGAGGGCATCGGCCGGATCGAATCGAACGAAATCGAACCCTTTGGGTCCGAGCACGGCGTCCCCTCCGAGCAGGCCTCCGGACTGATTGAGATGGACAACGGTCGAGTGTGGGCAAGCATCGGGTCAAAGATCTATGAGTATGATGGCCGGCGATGGAAAACAGCGTTCAATGCGCAGGATCGAATCCATTCAATGATGCTGGCCGCGGATGAAAGTGTGTGGGTGGCCAGCAACCAAGGGCTTCATCGATTTCACTTTGAATCCTGGGTCACTCTGACCACCGCCGACGGACTCGCCGGCAATGCCGTCTACTCGATCCTCGAGGACGAGATGGGCCGGATCTGGGCCGGGACGGCTCGCGGCATCTACCGATACCACGCCGACGCTGATTTGGACCCCCCGAGATCGAACATTCGTATTCTGGCCAGCTCCCCCGATCCCGTCGGGAGCAATTCAAAGCATGCCGTTTTTGAGGCACGAGACAAATGGGATTTCACACCACAAGATCGACTCCTCTTTTCATACCGACTCGACGAACGACCCTGGACCCCCTATTCGGAGAAACGGGATCTCATCCTTGAGAACCTGAGTGCGGGCCAACATCGACTGGAGGTCCGGGCGATGGACCGCAATTGGAATGAAGAGGAAATCGCGGCCGACTACGAATTCACCTGGATCATTCCCTGGCATCAAGACCCGCGCCTGGTCATCATTCTAGCGACCGGGTGCTGCGTCATCCTGCTATTGGCGGGACTGGCCATCAATCGCCATTTTCGCCTCACTCGAAGTTATGCGGAGGTTGAGCGCATCGTAGCGCTCCGAACCCGCGAGTTGGAAGCCGCCAATCAAGAACTCCTGCAAACCCAAAAGATGCGGGCGCTGGGAACCCTCACGGCCGGAATCGCCCATGATTTCAACGGGATCCTCTCCATCATCAAGGGGTCCACTCAGATCATCGAGTCCAACCTCGACAAACCTGACAAGGTCAAAACCCGGCTCCAACGCATCCAACTGGTGGTCGATCAGGGCGCGGGCGTCATTCGTGCCATGCTTGGGATCGCCCGTTCAGGTGAAAAACACCGACGGCTCGTTGACTTGAATGAAGCGACTGAGACGACCATTCAACTCATGGGAGATCGCTTACCCGCCGACTTAACCGTCCGTTTTGAGAAAAGCGACTCCCTCATTCCCGTGCGAATCGTGGTTGATTTATTGCAGCAGACATTGATCAACATCATCTCCAACGCCTCGGACGCCATGGAGGGGCACGGCGTGGTTCGCGTCTCGACGGGCTTCACCACGAGCCTCCCCCCCGATACCGCGCTCAAGCCCGGCCCGGGCAACGGGTTCAACTCGATTGCCATTCGAGACTCCGGTTACGGCATCTCCGAGGAGATCCTCCCCCGCATCTTTGAACCGTTCTTTACGAGCAAATCATTCTCCACCAAGCGCGGGACCGGCCTCGGGCTGTCGATGGTCTATGAAATGGCCAAGGAAATGGAAGCCGGACTCGCCGTCGAATCCACCGCGGGAGAAGGGAGCACCTTCACCCTCTACCTCCCCGTCGACACTGCGCCTCCGGAAAACAAGGGCCCGGAAAACACCCCATAAGAGCGCCACAAACTGGCTCCGGCTCTCCCCACCCAAACCCTATGCGGTCGGGGGACTGAGGTCGATATCGACCGCCTCGGCGCAGCGCCCGCAGAGTGCCGGGTGATTTGAACTGGCGCCGAGGTCCCCCTCCCAGTGCCAACACCGTCCGCATTTGGCCATCCCGAATTCACTCGCAGCAAACACGAAAACGCCCTCCTCAGACGCCGTCGATTGGCGATGACCATTCAACTCGACATCCACCGGTCCATCGCCACGAACCAACTGGAGGTGCGAGACGTTCAACATCTCACGGAGATCATCCCGAACGTCTGCAAGGGCCAGTTCCGCCACCACTCCAGTGCGGACCACCACAACCGCCTCAAGCGCCTTTCCGATGACTTTCTCCCTCCGTTTCTCCTCCAATTTGAGCAACACCCGGTCCCGCAGGGAAAAGATCGCATCCCACCGAGTTCTCTCCTCCCCGCTCGCCCGGAAATCCGGTTGCGTCAACGTCGATTGATGCACGGAACATGCCGGGTCATGTCCGGGAATGAATTCCCATACCTCATCAGCGGTAAAGGCGAGAATCGGGGAGAGCAACTGGCTGAGTTGCTTGACGAGGTGGAACAAGGCGGTCTGGGTCGAACGTCGTTTGGGATGGCTTGCGGACAGTGTGTAGAGCCTATCCTTCACGACATCGTGAAATACGGCAGAGAGGTCGACCACCGCAAACTGACCGAGCACCTGGTAAACCGTGTGGAACTCGTATTGTTCATAAGCCTCGATCACCTGCCGGGTCACCTCATCCAGGCGCGAGAGAATCCATCGATCAATGAGCGTCAGATCGTCCTTTTCGACAAGACCCGCCACCGGGTCAAAATCGAAGAGATTGGACAACTGAAATCGCAATGCGTTGCGAATCCCTCGATAGGTCTCCCCTACTTTCTTGATTCGATCCGAGCTGACGACAATGTCGTTTCGAAAGTCCTGCGAGGCGACCCAAAGTCGAACAATATCGGCTCCGTAATCCTTGATATAGGCTTCACAAGTCTGGGGCTTCACATAGCCCCCCTGGCCCTGTTTGCTCTTGGAGATCTTTTCTCGATCGGCATCGACCATGAACCCGTGGGTCAGGACGGAGTGATAGGGAGCGGCCCCATTCCCGGCCAGCGAAAGCAGGAGGGAAGACTGGAACCATCCCCGGTGTTGGTCGCTTCCCTCCAGGTAGAGATCGGCCTGAAAATCCTTGCGAGGTCCACCGACCGTCCCCCGCAACGTTTCCCGATTCATGGTCACCGATCGGGAAGAAGAACCCGAATCGATCCAGACATCCAGGGTATCGGTCGACTTGCCAGAGGCCTCCACCCCGGCCCAATTCTGAGGACGCACCTTCTGCCAAAGGGCCTCGCAATCGAGTTCAAACCAGATATTGGACCCCTCTTCCTCAACCAAGGCAGCGGTGTTCCGGATGACTTCGGGCTCCAGAATCGCCTCCCCGTTTGCTCCGTAAAACGCCGGGATCGGCACCCCCCAGGTCCGCTGCCGTGAAATACACCAATCCGGCCGGGAACCCACCGCTCCAACGATGCGGTTCTTGCCCCAATCCGGAATCCAGGAGACCGAATTGATTTCATTGAGAGCACGGTCACGAAACCCCTCGTGATCCATCCCGATGAACCATTGGTCCATCGCCCGGAACACCACCGGGGTCTTGCTTCGCCAGCAATGGGGGTAGCTGTGCGTATAGGGTTCGTGGTGCAGCAGTCGCTGGTTCGCCTTCAACCGCTCGATCACGGCGGCATTGGCCTCGCTCATCCCCTTCTTTTCCAGGACGGACCGCCCCACCAAATCGGCGTCAATCTGGGCCTCTAAGGGAAGATCACTCGTCGTTGTCAACCTTCCCTCATCATCGACCGGCGAGAAAACCGGCAGTCCATGCGCCATCCCCAAGCCATAATCCTCCAATCCGTGACCCGGAGCGATATGAACGAAACCGGTTCCCGTCGAATCCTCGACAAAATCGGCCGGATACAGATTTCCCGTCCGCTCGCAGAAGGGGTGATGAAATTCAATCTGCTCAAGCTGCCCTGCATCCAGACTCCGGATGATATGGTGGTCCCCCCACTCACACTTCTCGACGAGCTCATCGAGCAACCCCACGGAAACCAGATAACTCTCCTCGCCGACCTGAATCTGCGCATAGTTCAGTTTGGGATTAAACGCCACCGCCAGATTCGCCGGTAAGGTCCAAGGAGTGGTCGTCCAGATGAGCACATAGAGGTGGGGAATCCCAACCACTGGAAATTTGACATAGACACTCTGACTGACGTGATCCTGGTATTCCACCTCGGCCTCGGCCAGTGCCGTTCGACACGGGATGCTCCAGTAAACCGGTTTTTTCCCCCGGTAAACCAATCCGGCCTCGACGACATCGGCAAACAACCGTAGTTCATCAGCCTCGTAGGACTTGTTGAGGGTCAAATAGGGATTGTCCCATTCCCCAAAGACACCCAACCGCTTGAACTGCTCTCGCTGAAGATCAATAAAACGCCGGGCATACGCCTCGCATCGGGTTCGGGTGTCCGCCGCGGACGCATCGGTCTTCCCCTCCTTCCGCATCTCCTGGCTCACCTTGAATTCAATGGGTAACCCATGACAGTCCCAACCCGGGACGTAGGGAGCGTCAAACCCGGCCAAGGACTTGTACTTGACGATCATGTCCTTGAGCGTCTTGTTCAGGGCGGTGCCGATGTGCACATCCCCGTTGGCAAAAGGAGGGCCATCATGAAGCACAAACCGAGGCGATCCCTCCCGTTCCTTGCGAATCTGCCCGTAAATGTCCATCGCCTGCCACTTCTCAAGTCGAGCCGGCTCCCGTTTGACCAGGTCCGCCCTCATGGGAAAACTTGTTTTGGGCAGGTTTAAGGTGTCCTTATAGTCCATAGACGCGTTTTCTAAAGCGCGCCAACCTAACAATCTGCGATTGAGGTGTCAACGAACCCCACCGGGCAAGGCCTGGGCAAAACGCTGAATGGGAGAGGATCGAATCGCTTTCCCCGGAGAGCGATGACGCCCCTTACTCCTCCCGCTCAAAGCGCAGAACGACATGGTCATCATCGAGGGCGATTTCAGTAATCCTGTAAGCCGAACAGCCATGGAGGCGGTAAAATCGAGTCTCCTTTTTCTTCTCAAGCCGGATTTCGTGGAACTCCTCAAGGGTGTCCTGAATCTCGACGGGACGGTAGGGTCCATCCACCCTGGGCGCCACTAGCACCCAGGGTTCCCCTTGCGTCGGCTCCAGCCTTCCTTCCAGAACGGCATCAAGGTGCCGGGCATACGCCGAGAGACGGGTGGAGTAAAAGGCGCTGGGAATTGCGTGGTTGTCACCGCGATCCTTCACCAATTCCCACCCGGCCTCCTCTTCAAAGACATAGTAGAATCCCCGGGCATCAAAAACCGCCGCATTAAAGCCTTTCTCATTTTTGTCAGCGGTCAAACTAAAGGGCCCTTCCACGCTGTAGTTGACCCCGGCCAGCAACCACTCCGGACCATCTTGAATGAAGAGGGGCCCCCCTGAATCTCCCGGGGAAAGATGCGCCTCATCGGTTCCCCCATCGCGGTCAAAATCAACGACCAAGATCTGAACCTCACCCAACTCAACGTCGGCCTCCGGATTCACATCCTTGAAATCAAAGATTAAGGTCACCACGTTCTTGCCCCATCGAATTCGATGATCGGCGTCTCCGTGCAACCACCCTCTCAACTCTTTCGAACCGCCCTCCATCTCCAGGAAAACGGGATCTCCACGCCTCGTCCCGCGACCAAAGATCACCAGTTCTTTCCCGATTTCATCAAAACGCCGATAGAGGGACGCATGCGGTTCAGGGAATTGAAAGGGCTCACAGATTTCCCACACCCGAAGGTCCACCTTGCCGATGTCGTAGTAGGCCACCACCGGATACTCGTTCCCTCTGAACCGAAACCGATCCCCCACATGTCCCCCGATGTGACGGACGGTCACAAAGTGCCGGGGGCCGATCACCGTGCCCAGAAAGGAGCCCCACTCTCCCAAATAGTTCCACCCTCGACCATTGGGGTCACCGGAAGGGGGAGCGGTATTATGGTCCGGATCGTCGGTTCCCATGAACAAGACCGCACTGACTGGCAAGCAACCTGTTCCCACCCAGCTCGCTAACAGGATCAGCCAGCGACCGACGCAACGCGCCACCGAACACGATGTCTGCAGGTGATTCATCCTTCGTGCCGGGCGCATCATCCCTCGAGTCTTCTCTGATCCTGGGGCAAACCGGAATCAACCGGACGGGACGAGCAACGGATCCCCGGAAGCCAAGGCTTCTTCAAGGATTCAGGAAACCGACGCAACGGATCTCGGTAGAAGGCGGAGGCGATTGACCACCTCTTGGGTAAGCACTTCATAAGCAGCGCAGCCTGAACTGTAGGGATCATAATGCAGCACCGGTTTGCCGTGACTCGGCGCCTCGGCCAGGTGCGATGTTCTCGGAATGATGGTCTCGAAAACCTTGTCATGGAAATAGTTCCGCACCTCGCCGACAACCTGGTGGGAGAGTCGAGCGCGGGAATCAAACATGGTCATCACGACCCCCAAGAGTTCGATTTCCGTGTTGGCCCCCGCCTCTCGCAGTTGCTCGACGACTTGGGTCAGCATGGCGATCCCCTCCAAGGCATAATACTCACATTGCAGGGGGACGATCAGCCAGTCGGCAGCCACAAACGCATTCAACGTGACAATCGCCAAAGACGGAGGGCAATCGAGAAGCACCACATCGTAACGTTCGGAATCGGCAAGGGGAGCCAGGGCCTCCTTCAACCGAAAGAGATGATGATCGGATTGGGCAAGTTCCACCTCGGCACCACACAGATCCACCTCCGAGGGAATGAGGTCGAGCCGCTCGAACTCCGTTGAAACGATTTTTTCCTTGAGCTCCCCCTCCCCCAGAAGAGGGCGGTAAACACTGCCACCGGCTCGTTTCTCCTGCCCCAAACCACTGGTCGCATTGGCTTGGGAATCGACGTCGATGAGAAGCACACGGTAGCCCTCCGAGGCCAAACAAGCCGCCAGGTTGACGGTCGTGGTGGTCTTCCCCACACCGCCTTTTTGATTGGCAACCGCGATCACATGCGCCGACACAACGACGATTTAAGGCGACGCTATCCGGAAGATCAAGCCAATCAAAGGTTGACTCGCATCAGCTCCTTTCCCCGCTAAAGGGAACCGTTGATCGAACTCGGTCAGACTCGCTCCCGTCGGGTGCGTGTGGGAGTCAATCAACCCCGGAATCACCGTCCGTCCGCTCAGATCAATGCGTTCGGTCTCTGAACCAATGAACGGAGTGATCGCCTCATTCGATCCGACGGCCACAATGCGACCGCTTCGAACCGCCACCGCCTGAGCCGAGGGACGCGCTGAATCAACCGTAACGATTCGAGCATTCTCAAAAACCCAATCGGCGGACGCCTCTCGGGCGCTGGCCCCACCCCCTCCGAAAAGAATCGGAAGGGCCAGGAAACCCTGCAAGAATTCTCTTTTCAACGTCTTCGGATGATGGCTTGTACGGGATAGTGATCCGAGGGATACCGCCCGTCCTCATTGGTGTGATTGATCGCGGCCGAGAGGGTCACGAATTTCCTCGAGTGGATGATCCAATCAATCCGCCGTCCCTTTCGATTGCCGTTCCATCGGCTCATCGTTCCCTCAAGATCGCTTCGCTCGCCGTGAATCGCCCGGAAGGAATCCACAAAAGACGTCCCCCCATCCCCACGTACCAAGGCCGCATAGGGAGCATCCTCCTCACCATTATTGAAGTCGCCCACGATGATCACGGGAATATTCTCTTCAATCCCCATGGCCCGCTCGCGAATCAGCTTGGCGGACTCAAGCCGTGCCTCCGGCCCCCGGTGATCGAAGTGGGTGTTGGCAAACCCGAAGGGCCGCCCATCCCCCTTCTTATCTCGAAGAATCACCCACGAACACATCCGGGTCAACGAGGTATCCCAACTCTTGCTTCCCGGCACGTCGGGCGACTCACTCAGCCAGAAATGACCTGAGTCCACGAGCTCGAATCGATCCAACCGATAAAGCACCGGCACGAATTCCCCCTTTGCCGCACCGTCCTCCCGCCCCACCCCATGAAATCCGTATCCCTTGAGATGGTCCCGAAGGAACTCGGCCTGGAAATCGAGCACTTCTTGAGCACCCAACAGGTCCGGCCCGAAGAGTTGAATGGTCTCGGCCACCAATTCCTTGCGATTGGGCCATGAATTATCGCCATCATTCGCCGCGCCGTAACGGATATTGAAGCTCATCACCTTGATCGCCGGTTCTGCCGACGAGACACTCAACGAGAGGAGGATCAATGCCGCGTATTGGGCCCATCGCCCCGCCATTTCAACCGCCCCTTCTGGCCAGAGGCCCACCTGACTCCGTTCACTGTGATTCATGCCCATCATTTCCTTTTTCAATTCCATTCTCGGATCTCCCCACACTATGTCGTTGTGCCATTCAATGAAAACGGAAAAAAAAACAATTTCCCACTGTGCAACCCTGCGTTCGCCCCCGGGGATCCCACGAGCCGATCAGGCCATCATCAAAGACTCGAGACGACGGGATTCTCGCTTCTTCCCAATCTTGACTCCATCCGCTATGTTCCGGGGCTCCATGTTAACACTGGTCACCTTTGCATTCTTTACGGCCCTGGTGGGCTTCATCACGTGGATTCTCACTCGTGGTGATGATCATAGCTCCTCAACGGGATACTTCCTGGCAGGTCGCACGCTCACCGGAGGATTCATCGCCGGCTCCCTGCTCCTCACCAATTTGTCCACCGAGCAACTGGTCGGCCTCAATGGCGCAGCCTTCAAAGACGGAATTGCCGTCATGGCGTGGGAGGTCGTCGCCGGCCTCTCCCTCGTGTTCCTGGCCCTCTTTTTTCTCCCAAGATACCTGAAGAGCGGGATCGCCACCGTCCCCCAGTTCTTGGAGAAGCGATTTGACGCCACGACCCGGACCATCACGAGCATCATCTTCATCATCGCCTACACCGGCATTCTTCTGCCCATCATCCTCTACACCGGAGCGACGGGGCTGGCGGGGATTCTCGATCTCAAATCACTAATGGGAATCCAGAATGACTCCACCATCCTTTGGATCACGGTGTGGTTTATCGGGATCGTGGGATCGACCTACGCCATCTTCGGCGGCCTCCGCACGGTGGCCGTCTCGGACACGATCAATGGATTCGGACTCCTCGTCGGGGGCATCATGATCACTTGGTTCGGCCTCAACCAGGTCAACGAGGGAGGCATCATGGCGGCATTGAGCGAGCTTCGGGAAACGCACCCTGAAAAATTCAATTCCCTGGGCTCCGCTGAGTCGTCGGTACCCTTTTCGACGCTCTTCACCGGGGTCCTCCTCCTCAATCTGTTCTACTGGACGACCAATCAACAAATCATCCAAAGAACCTTTGGAGCCAAAAGCCTGAAGGAGGGGCAAAAGGGCGTGCTGATCGCCGGAATCTTCAAAGTGTTGGCCCCCATCATTCTCGTGCTTCCCGGCATCATCGCCTTTCACCTTTACGCCGCGACCGGAGAGGTGGAGGGCGATCACGCCTACGGAATGCTGGTCAAGAATGTCCTTCCCGCCCCCCTTGCCGGATTCTTTGCCGCCGTGATGGTGGGCGCGATTCTCAGTTCCTTCAACTCGGCGCTCAACAGCACGGCCACGTTGTTCAGTCTCGGGGTGTTTTCCCGATGGGCCGGAGGCGACGAAAAAAAGAAAATCGCGATCGGGAAACTTTGCGGTGTGGCGATCGCGATTCTCGCCATGGTGATGGCCCCCCTGCTTCAAGGACAAGCCAGCATCTTCGGCTACCTCCAGAAGATGAACGGCCTCTATTTCATCCCCATTTTCTCAGTCATGCTCATGGGGATGTTCACTCGAAGGGTTCCAGCCTTAGCGGCCAATATTGCGCTGGTGGCCGGCTTTATCCTGATCGCGGCTGGCTACTTCATCCCGGGAATCGCCGCTCAGCTCGAGAAGTATCAAATCCATGAATTTCATTTCCTGGGCGCTGTCTTCGCGGTTTTGATTGGATTCATGACCCTATTCACGCTTCTGAAGCCGAGGGCAAGCGCCTGGGTTCATGAGCATTCGGGAGACGTCGACCTCACGCCGTGGAAGCCGGCCTGGCCGCTCGGAATCGCCCTCGCCATCGGAGTCCTTGCCCTCTACATCGCCTTTGCGGATCCCTCCGTCCTTTGAGAGCAAGCCGACGCTTCGACGAAAGGCAGGGGTTAAATCACCATCCCCCCGTCCACCTGCAACACCGCGCCGGTCGTAAAGGAACTGGCCTCAGACGCCAGGTAAACCGCGGTGCCGACCAACTCGTCCGTGGTCCCCACTCGACCGAGGGCCTTTTGCGAGGCAAACCGGCGCTGCCGTGCCTCGTCCTTCCACAGGGCCTCGCTCAACTTGGTTTTGATGACGCCCGGACAGATACAATTGACCCGGATCTGATTCTCTCCAAGTTCCCGGGCCATGACCTTGGTCAACATGATCAAGGCGGCCTTGGTCACCGAGTAGATTCCCTGCCCAGGGGCGGCTGCGAGGCCGGCAATCGAGGCCACATTGACGATTGAACCGCCGCCCGATTGCTTCATCCCTTTGGCGACCTCCCTTGAGAGCCGGTAAGGGCCGGTGAGATTGACATCGAAAGTCTTTTCCCATGCCCAGTCCTCGGAATCCACAATGGGACCGAAGTAGGGATTGGTCCCCGCATTGTTGACCAACACATGAATGGGACCGTGGTGGCTCTGCGCCGTCTCGATGAGGGGCTGAATGGCGTCGGCTCGGCCAATGTGCCCCACCACCCCGTTGACCTCAACGCCCGCCCCCACCTCGTCCAGTGCCTGATCAATGCCCTCCTGTTTTCGCCCGCAAAAGGTCACCTTGGCGCCGGCCTCGAGAAAGCCCTTCACCAAGGCCAGCCCAATGCCGCGCGTCCCCCCCGTGACGAGCACGTGTTTACCGCAAAGTGAGAATCTTTCCATCATCGCTGACTCCATCGTTCATGGGGTTCGGAAAGGGATTGTGATCCCTCCCCTCTCCTCTTACCCTTTCCTCAAGAGGCTAAGCCGACGCGCCGCCAGGCGGCAAACAAGAAGCGCAATGGGGGATTATTCATGAGTGAACTCGTTCGATACCAAACGCAGCAAGGGGTGGCGATCATCGGCGTCAACAACCCACCGGTCAACGCGCTGGGCCCGGGTGTGCCGGAGGGAATCTTGGCCGGAATTGAGAAGGCTCGAGAGGACGAGGGGGTCCGAGCCGTCGTTCTCATCGGCGAGGGAAGAACCTTCATCGCGGGAGCCGATATCAAACAACTGGCCCTGATGGCGGCGGGAAAGGTGTCACGCGGGGCGGGGCTGAGGCCACTCTTGTCAGCCATTGAGGCGCTTTCCAAGCCGGTGGTGTGCGCCATTCACGGCACGGCCCTTGGAGGAGGGCTTGAGATCGCGATGGCCTGTCACTATCGAATTGCAAACGCGGGGGCTCGCGTGGGGCAACCGGAAGTCAAAATCGGAATCATCCCGGGCGCCGAAGGCACCCAACGCCTACCCCGGCTCACCGGCATTGCCGCCGCCGCCGAACTCTGTGCCACCGGTAGAATGGTCCCTGCGCCTGAGGCGCTCAAACTGGGCATTGTGGATGCCCTGACCCAGGAGGATCTCCTCGAAACCTCGATTCAATTCGCCCAAGAACGGGCCGCATCCGCCGAGCCACCTCGAAAAACGAGTGCGCTGGACGAAAAACTGGGAACGGATCAGGCCCTCACGGACGCCCTGGACCAACTCAAAAAAGGCATTGCCCGGAAAGCCCGGGGCTTGAAGGCGCCCTTCCGGGCCATTGAAGCGGTGACTAGCGCCGCCCAACTCCCCTTCTCGGAAGGCTGCGAGAAAGAGGCCGAACTCTTCGATGCCTGCCTCAGATCGCCCGAAGCACAGGGACTAATGCACGTGTTTTTCGGGGAGCGGGCCATCACCAAGATTCCCGACCTGCCCCCAGACCTGAAACCAACCCCCGTCCAAAGCGCCGCCGTGGTGGGAGCCGGCACGATGGGAGGGGGCATCGCCATGAGCTATATCAATGCGGGCATTCCCGTCGTGTTGAAGGAAGTCGACCAGGCCTCCCTTGACAAAGGACTCGACATCATCCGCCACAACTACGCCGCCTCGGTGAAGCGGGGAAAATTCACCGAAGAGCAGGTGGAGAAGCGACTGGCCCTCATCACCCCGACCCTCTCCTACGAGGACATCGCTCGGGCGGATATCGTCGTGGAAGCTGTTTTCGAGAATCTGGAGCTCAAGCGAAAGGTCTTCCGTGAAATCGATGCGGTCGCCAAACCCACCGCCATCCTCGCCTCCAACACCTCGACCCTCGACATCGGGCAAATCGCGGACGCGACGCAGCGCCCCCAATCCGTCATCGGCAATCACTTCTTCAGCCCCGCCAATATCATGAAGCTGCTGGAGATCGTTCGGGGTCCCAAAACCTCTCCCCAAACCATCGTCACCTGCATGGCGTTGGCCAAAACGCTTCGGAAGGTCGGCGTCCTGGTGGGCAACTGCTTCGGATTCGTTGGCAACCGAATGTTCAACCCCTACACCAACGAGTCCCAATTCCTCGTCGAGGAGGGCGCTTCGGTGGCCCAGGTCGATCAAACCCTCTACGAATTTGGTTGGGCCATGGGGCCGCTTGCCGTCCTGGACCTGGCCGGAAACGACGTCGGCTGGCGGATCCACCAGGAGGTCAAAGACCAGATCCCCCCCGAAAAGCGGCAACCGTTGATGACCGACTACCTCTATGAGGAGAAGCGGTGGGGACAGAAGACCGGCAAGGGTTGGTATCAATACGAACCCAAGCGTCGGCAGGGAAACCCGGACCCCGAGTTTGAAGCCGTCATTCGGCAGCATGCCCAGGATGCCGGAATCCCCCAGCGGGACATCCCTTCCCAAGAAATCCTCGACCGAACCCTCTTGGCTCTGGTGAACGAGGGGGCCAAGATCTTGGAGGAAGGGATTGCCATCCGGTCCTCTGACATCGACATCATTTACATTTATGGTTACGGGTTTCCCGCCCACCGCGGCGGCCCCATGCACTACGCGGATCACCTCGGACTCAACCGAGTCTATGAACGGGTGCAACAATTCGAAACCGAGCTGGGTCCCTACTGGAAACCCGCGCGCCTCCTGAAAGAACTCGCCCAACAGAATCGAACCTTTCAGGACCACGACCGGCGACTCAATCCTTAACCCGACCATTCCGAAGCATGCCCTTCCAAGAGATCCAATACGACCTCGACGACTCGATCGCGACGATCACTCTCGACCGGCCTGACAAACTCAACGCGCTCACGCAACAAATGGAGGAAGAGTTGTTCCAGGCGATGAAGCAGGCCAACGAGGATCCGGATGTTCGAGTCATCGTGCTGACCGGAGCCGGAAAGGGCTTTTGTGCCGGTGCGGACATCAGTCTCTTGCAGATGATTCAGAACGAGGACCTCGAAAACGCTCCCGTCGAGAAACTCCTGGATCAGTTCGTGCCAGACCGAGTCATCCGAGACACGCAACACAACTTTCAACGAGCATGGTCCTACTTCTTGGCAGTGGAAAAGCCCATATTGGCCGCCATCAATGGTCCGGCGGTGGGCCTGGGTTTCATCCTCACACTCTACTGCGACATCCGGTTCGCCGCCGATTCGGCGAAGTTCGGCACGGCCTTTTCCCGCCGGGGACTGATCGCGGAACATGGCATCAGCTGGCTTCTTCCCCGCCTCGTCGGCATCTCGAACGCCTTCGATTTGCTCTACAGCGCCCGTCTCATTGACGCCGCCGAGGCGCAATCCATGAACCTCGTGTCTCGAGTCATGCCCCCGGAGACCCTGCGCGAGAGCACGATCCAATACGCTCAAGAGCTGGCCACCCAGGTGTCCCCCCGCTCACTCCGCATGATGAAGCGAGAACTCTATCAGGCTCAGTTTCAAAGTCTCAGCGAAGCGATTGATCAAGCAAACCAGGACATGTTGGAGAGTTTTTCGTGCAACGACTTTCGTGAAGGCGTCGCTCACTTCATCGAGAAACGCCCCCCTCGATTCACCGGCACCTGAGACTAGACGTGCTTCTGGAAACCCGGTGAATCGCAGCTGTCTCTGCAACCTCATGGACGGATCGATGGGCACGACCCCTGGCGAACCCCACGGCAACCCTGCGCTGCCCCCTCCCAAGAGCGCCTCACCATCGTATGGGCAAAAGTCAGGGTGTGTGGCAACCTCTCGAATGGCCCGGGTCGTGACCGAATCCCACCCTCCGCTGAAGCGGGCCGGCAACCCGATCCATGATCCGGGCCATCCGCGGGTGGGCGATGGGCCAACCGGAGACTCCGCGACTCGAAAATCCTATCATCGATGCCTTCAACCCTGAATCATTTCCAATCGAGCCGGGGGGACCAGTCGACCGAGCTTCGTTTCTCCATTGCCTTTGGTCCTTCCTCGGGGCTCCATGCTCTCCCTTGGATGCAAGGGATCGGCAAGCTGTTCTTGCTCATCGTCTGCGCCGCGGCCCATCCGGTCTGGGCGGCGCCAGTCCTGGACACGATCATCGACCCGGTGCACCCCGGGGTAAAAAAATGGGCGACCGTCATCCGCATCACCAACCCCGAAGAACGCCCCGCCTTCACCACCCATCATTACCGGGAGAGCAAGCACGCCGTGGATTTCTGGCCGGCAAGCACCATCAAGCTCTATGCGGTGGTCGCCGTCCTCGAGTGGCTCAATCGTGAATCCATCCCACTGGAAACCACACTGACCTACAGTCATCAGGATCCGGCCGGAGTCTGGATCACCGATTGCGCCCGGACCGTTCCCGAGATGGTCAGCGAAGTGTTTCGAAGATCTTCAAACGAAGATTACACCCTCCTCCTTCGCACCCTGGGAATCGATGGGATCAACACCCGCTTCTTGGTTCCCGGCAAGGGTTTCCCTCACAGCGCCCTCATGCGGGACTACGTCACCCATCGGCCGGTGGTCTACGAAAACCACGAACCGCAGCGCGTTCACGCCACCCTCTCCGGCGATCGTTCCCGGGTCTTTGAACACCGATGGTCGGGCAGGTCCTACTCACAGGAGCGGGGCGCGACCGCTCTGAGTGCGACCACCGGGAACTGCACCTCGACCCATGAACTGGCGGATTGTCTTCGCCGGATCCTCTTTCATTCTTCCCTTCCGCCCGAGGAACGGTTTGCCATCACCGCGGTTCAGGCCCGGTGGATTTCAAATGGCGACCCTGCCCGCGGCGTGGTGGGTTTGGAAAACCGCCTCGCCGGTCCGTTCGCCTGGGAAGACGCGGGTGAGAGGGTCTTCCCGAACGCGCGATACTGGCACAAGGCAGGCCAGATTTCGTCATTTGTCCTGGATCTCTGCTACCTCTCGGACGCCGATTCAAACCACCATCTCATCCTTGCCTTAGCGGCCCGGAGCGGCGACCCCCAAGTCATTCGTGATCTGGCTCGTCATCTCTTCTTGGCGGCGAAATCAGGCCTCTTCTAACAGGAACCAGCCGCTCATTCCCCTCGTCGGGCGGGCTCGGGTGCCATTCCTCCGGCAAGCTGCCGAAACGCCTCCATCCGCCGCTCCCAGAGCTCAGCCAAGCGGGAAACCTGCTCGGGACGGACCGCGCTCAAATCATTTGCCTCGGCACGATCGGTTCCCAGGTAATACAATTCCCAAGGCTGCCCACTTGCCGCCACCAGCTTCCAATCCCCTTGACGAAGCGCGCGATGGTCGTCGTGATACCACCAGTAGGTCCTCTCCCGGTCTTCTTCCTCTCGACGGAAGCTTGAAACCAAACTCCTTCCGGGAGGTGCCGGGAGAGCTTGCCCCTCCACCGAATCGGGCCGGGTGGCCCCTGCGAGTTCCAGAAGGGTCGGGGCCACGTCGATGACGTGAGCCGGCATGCGACGAAATTCACCATGAGCGGAAATCCCAGCCGGCCATGAAACAATCAAAGGCGTCGATATCCCTCCCTCATGGGTCCAGGTCTTGTGCCTTCGAAACGGCGTGTTGCAAGTCGTCGACCAGCCCGGCCCCAAACAAAGATAGGATGCCGCTGATCCCGGCGGCGCCTCGGGATCATGCCCATCGGACCGGACCATGATCTCCGCGCTCGCCCCATTGTCGGAAAGAAACAGAACCACCGTGTTGTTCAGCGCACCCATCGATTGAATCTGCTCCAGCACCCGCCCGACCTCCTGGTCCACACGATCGACCATCGCCGCATGAATGGCCATTTTCGCCGACTGAAAGGACTGTTGTGATGGGGACAAGCTCTCCCAATGCAAGGGCCGGTTTACTTCGCCCTCCCCCAGGATCTTCAAATGCTCGGGAAACTCATAGGGCGGCCCCAAGGTGGCCTCGACCGCAGAGAGCGGCCCTCGGTAAAGGCCCATTGCGCGTTGCCGCCGCCACCGTTCGTGCCGCACCTTCGCCCAGTCTTTCCGGTAGATCTCTCGGTAGCGGGCGATATCCGATGGAAGGGCGTGCAGGGGAAAGTGGGGTGCGGTGAATGCAAGGTAGTGGAAAAAGGGCTGATCGGAATGGTGCCTCTGATGATCCTGAAGGAGGGAAATCGCATGATCCGCAATGGCCACCGTCCCATAATAATCGCTCCCCGGTTCCACGGGCGGCAACTTCTCGTCATCCAACCAATGGGTCTGCGGATGGAAGAAGCGCCCTTGATCCTTGAGGTAGTAGGACCGGTCAAACCCGTTCTCAACGGGCATGCCATCAATATGCCACTTTCCCGAATGATAGGACCGATAACCTGCCGATTTCAGATAATGCGGCAGAAGTTTCGCCCAAGCGGGACGGATTCCACCGCCGCCACTGGGGATTCCCGGGAGCTTGTCTCGTCGAATCTGCTGGGCATAGTATCCCGTCAGAAGGGCTCCCCGGGTCGGCCAACAACGCCCGGTGTTGTAGAATTGGGTATAGCGGAGTCCCCGGGCGGCTAAGCGATCGAGATGAGGCGTGCGAATCTCTCCCCCGTAACACCCAAGGTCCGAGTATCCCAAATCATCCACCAGGATCAGTAAGAAATTCGGCCGCTCCACCGCCCGGACCGTCCCCCCTCCCCCTGACAAGAGGGCGCATGAGTAGAGAATCCCCAGGGACCGAATGAGACTGCGCATCCCAGATTGTGACCTCCCTACCGAGACCGGGCAAGCTCCTCCTGCTTTCCAGCACCTCTCACTAGAACCATCTCGCCCGTCCAGGCATCTGTCAGGACAGCGTCGAAATCACCTTGGTTGGTGACCCTGTATGGTCCGTTGAGTGCCAACGCCAGGAAGATCATAAACCCGACTCCGACGATTGCCCCGATGAGTCGTTTGAATGGCTTGTCGGAGATGCCCAGCGGGTAACCCGATGGTCAACGCCCAAGTCGGGCGGGGAGTTGGCAGACTTGAATACCAATGAATGTGGCAACGGATTGGCGTCCGCAGGGATCTTGACAAACTGCGCCCGGGACGGTCACCCAACTACTCCACCGACACCACCCGATAGAATTGCATCGGGAATAGCGCATAGCGGACGTCGGTGAACTCTACCGGCTCTCCACTACCCTGGATACTTCCGCATTTCATCCATTCACCCTCCGGACTCAAGTCACTGGTTGAATCGATCCGGGGTAGGCGGTGTCCGGCTCCGTTTCGAATGTGAATGAGAACGGGGCGACCCCTTTGCTGACAGTGCTGATCTCTACCTCTTTCGGAAGGAACTCGACAGGCAGCCTTCCGAATCGGGAGCAGAAAAATTTGGCGCCTGGCTTGACGAAGATTTTGGCGTTTAAAGACACGCCGATGAAGGCGGCTTTACCAGCGCTAGGAGGATCACCCTCAAACACGATCCGTTCCAGGTTCTCGAAGCCTCTGAAGCCCTCCAGCCCAATGCTGTTGACGCTGTCGGGGATGGTGACACTGGTGAGGCTGCGCCCCCCCTGAAGGCCATCCTCCCAATCCTAGTGACAGGATTGCCACGAAAGGTT
>MDTE01074533.1_pt1 | contig 37402 bp, 29 predicted proteins | sample 811231 | NCBI WGS metagenome assembly MDTE01 (sample SAMN05326651, study PRJNA326480) | marine metagenome | isolation source: seawater | place: Indian Ocean: Red Sea | collected 2010 | reverse complement strand
GGAGGAGGAGGATGGTGCGGCGAGAGATACTTCTGCCTGAGTCAGCCAGGACCGGATGAGATCCCCCGCAGGATCTTCACCCAGAGTGGTATTCAGAGTGACGGGAATCCCCATTCGGCCAAGCGCGTAGGCAGTGGCAGCGCCGTTCCCCCCCAGGACAACGTTCGGCGGCTGACTGAGGAACCCTACATTCCTTCCGGAGAACCCATCTTCGAATCCCTGGTCATCGTCGACGGTCAGTTGGACGTCAAGGACGGCATTGCCTGCAACTAGGATAGACACCGGGGGAGCCCTCTATCGGGTGATCGAGATGGAGGTGGCGAAACCAGCAATATCGGTCTAGAGCCCGTAGTGGTCGTTGATGTCCTTCTGATACCCGTCGACCTCGCCGGACAGCATCTCCTCGAGAGTCACCTCACGGCCGAGGAGCCCCGACTCCAGGATCGCGTAGCTCAGGGCCAGGTCAATCGTGCCTTCTACTCCACTCATCGTCGGTGTACGGCCTTCGTCGATCGCCTGAAGGAAATCGAGTTGTTCGAGGGCGTAGGCGTCCGTGATCCCGTTCGGGAAGGCCTTATCGTACTGCTCCGCGGCCTCAGCCTTGAACCGACCGACCACACTCCCCTTGCTCCCGTCGTCGCAGTAATAGTTGCCGTCAGAGATCGCGCCACCGGTCCCGAAGATGTTTGTCCCGCCGGGAACCCCGATCCGCCGGCCGTGCGTGCTTCGCGCAACAGCGGCGTGCCCCTGTCCCCCGCTCTCGAGCCTGAAGTTCGCGAAGAACGCGTCATCCACCTCGTTGTCAATCGTTTCGGCGACGGCGGAATTGTCATCGGTCAGCAAGACGCGTTTAGGCTCCAGGACCTGCCAGGTCGCGCTCACGCTGGTGACCGGTCCACACATCGTCCGGATCCCGTTGAACAGGTGAACACCCAGGTCGATCGACACTCCGCCACCAGACCCGAGTTTCGAGTGTCGCCACGCCGTACGTGCCGTCGCCAGATCCGGTCGGTGAGAGGGAAATCCGATAACGCCTCGATAGACCATCTGGATGTCGCCGATCAGGCCCTTTTGGATCGCCCACTGGCCGGCTACGGTACCGGCACTGAAGCGGACGTTCTCGTCGACCGACAGGACACACCCCGTCCCATCCGCCACTTCGCACATCGCCTGCGCGGCCTTGACCGAGATCGCCATCGCCTTCTCGACCGCCGCGTGCCTACCCGCCCGCATCGCATCGATCGCGATCGAGTGGTGGCTGTCGTGCCCCGTGTAGATCACGACCGCATCGACATCGCCCGAGGCGAGCATCTCCCTGTAGTCCGTGTAAACAGCCGCCTCGAACCCCGGATGCAGATCGTCGATATACACATGAGGCGCGTTCAGTGGATCCCCAGGCGTCTCGATCGGATCAGGTCGTGGCGGCGGACCTTCTCCACGCACCCTGAACCTGTGCGCATCCTCCTCTTTCCGTGCGCACAGGGCCGTAATCTTGAACAGATCTTCGAACCCGGCTTCCTGAAGGATCTTGAACCCGCGAAGATGCGCGTTCAGAATTCGCGCACATCCGATGACACCTAGTTTGATTGGCATACCGCAGCTATTACCCGATTGTCCGTGAAAGCAGCCCTAGAGCACCATCATCCTGAGCGCGAGTCGAAGTGTCGGTCGTAAGCAACCTGGCCGCCCTTCGACTCGCGCTCAGGATGACCAAGTTGCCCTTACCAGTTCGTGTAACTCCCATCATCCCGCGTAAACCCGCTCCCCTTCACCGGCTCATACGGCTCCGCCCCCTCAAAGGCAGACTCGTCAAACTCGATCCCTAGCCCAGGTCCTTCCGGCACGAGCAGGTGACCCGCTTCATACGGCACCTGCTTCGGGAACGCATCGGTGAGTGTCGTACCAGGGATACGTGGCAACTCCTGCACACCGACAAGTGAGGAAGACAGACAGAGATGCAGACAGGCTGCGGTCGACACCGGGCCAAGCGGATTGTGAGGCGCCAGTTGGATGTAGTGTGTCTCACACCACCCCGCGATCTTCTTCGCCTCCGTCAGGCCGCCCGCAATGCAGAGGTCGACCCGACAGTAGTCCATCAAATCTTCCTCGATCACCTGTTGAAAAGCCCACTTGCTGTCCCACTGCTCCCCGACCGCGATCGGCACGGAGGTCTGCTGCCGGACCATCCTCAAGGCCTGCGTGCTCTCGCTTCTGATCGGATCCTCGATGAAGAACGGTCGATAGGGCTCGACCGCTTTGCAGAACTGGATGGCCGTCACCGGATCTAGACGGGTGTGAACGTCGACGCAGATGCCGAATTCGTCTCCACACGCCTCACGCACCGCCTTCACCTGCGCGATTCCGTGGTTGATCGCCCGAATCGGTTCGAACACACTCCCGTCGCCGGTCGGATCGCTCATTCCCCACCGGGCAAACAACCAGCCATCCGCCTGACGCTGCTTGCAGTTCTCGACAAGCTTCTCGATGTTGTCCCGCTCCCCGATATGCGGGTAGCAGGCAACCTTGTCTCTCGTCAGTCCACCGAGGAGTTCGTATACGGGTACACCGAGCGCCTTACCCTTCAGATCCCACAAAGCGATGTCGACCGCGCTGACAGCAGCCGACTGAACGACACCACCAGGAAAAAAACCGCCGCGGAACATCACCTGCCACAGATGCTCGATGCGGAAAGGATCCGCCCCGACCAGGTCAGGTTCGAATCCCGCCACCACTTCCCCGATCGCTCTACCACGCCGCTTCAGCCCGGCCTCACCGATGCCGTAGAACCCGTCGTCCGTCTCGACCTTGACGAAGGTGTTTCCGGTCGAATTGATAAACGTCTTCAGTGCTGCGATCTTCATCTATCCTCCGGCCCAAGCCTCGCCCGCAAGGCGTTTAGGGCGTTGTGTGACCACACGAGGCGGGCTCAGCCAACCCTCTTATCCACAACTGTCTCTGGTCGCCGTGCTTCGCACGGTGACCATTCACGCTTCTGGTCTCCTGATCGCCGCCGGATGTACATCCCGAGCGTAGTCGAGGGGCGGCTCTCACGATGTTGCCGTCGGAGGCGGCTATTAAGACTGCCCTACCCGATCCAGCCGGGTGTCGTAATCTGCTCAGCAATCGGCAACGCCTTCGCCAGCTCCTCGTCCGACAGGGAGAGCAGATCCGATGCCACCACGTTGTGGTCGATCTGTTCGCGATTCTTGGCACCGGCGATCGCGCACGACACGCCGGGATGGTCCAGCACATACCTGAGTGCAGCCTGAACCATCGATCGCTGATCCGTCTGCAGGAATCCCAGTTCAGGTAGCCGCTTGAGTCCGTTGACCGTCTCCTCCTGCTGGAACCGCTCGTATCGGACGTCTCCTTCCGGCACCTGTTCCGCGTTATCGCCGAAGTACTTCCCTGTCAGCATCCCTTTCGCGAGCGGCACACGAATCAGCGTCCCGATGTTTTGCTCTTTGGACCAGGTCAGGAGATCTTCTGCCGAGCGCTCGAGTAGGTTGTAGCCGATCTGCAGGACGTCCACCGGGCCATACGTGGCCAACTTCTCGATCGCTGCCTGATTATTGGTCGAGATGCCATAGAATCGCACCTTCCCTTCCGCATTGAGCTTCGCGAACTCGTCCATCACGAACGGCATCGCCCACTCGTGGGGAATCGCGTGAAGCTGGTAGAGATCGATCGTCTCCATCTGAAGGCGCTCGAGGCTATCCTCGCAGGCCTTTCGGATCCGTTGGCGAGCCACTGACTCGTCAGGTGTTTCCGAATCGAGCCCCCGGTTCGGCTGAACTTTGGTCGCCACGATCCACTTGTCACGTCGGCCCTTCAGGGCCTGTCCGGTGATCACCTCACTGTGACCCGCCCCGTATCCTTCGGCGGTGTCGATCAGGTTGACACCCAGCTCTTCTGCCCGGTGGATCAGCGAGACGGACTCATCATCCACGACACCGCTCCACCCGTGCATCGACCCGTCCGCCTGCTGCTGCATACCCGAGATGGGGTATGCACCAAGGCCTATTTCTGATACTTCGAGTCCCGTGTTGCCGAATGGTCGATAGTTCACGTCCCACTCACCTCCAGCGTCGTCGTTTCTCCTGATGCGACCTCGATCGCGTAAGGCTTGTCCGCGTGCAGGGTCAGTTTGTGGTCGTTCTCTCCACCGTTGTGCACGACGACGTGAGAGTGGCCGTCAGCGATCGGACGAACCAGTGTCACCGTGTCTTCGGGCAAGGAGCGATTCCCGTAGGCTTCCGCACGGATCACCGGCTCGACTGAGCCTTTGAGCTCACGCGTCCCCAGCATCAGAGGGCCGTAGCAACCGGTGACTGCGCCCCAGCCCCAGTTACGTCCGTGCCCCGCCGCGGTGGAACAGACGGCGCCGCCCATATCGGCGTGTTCGCGCCCACCTCTCAGGACACGACGCGCCATCGTCAGCTTGCGTTCAGCCTGCTTGAGCGCGCGCCTGGCGTAGTCGACTTCTCCCGTCACGTGATAGGCCAGCGTCAGCGCAGACGTGGAAGGTTCGACAGTGGGACGCACGGAGCCGTCGTGCTGCCACAGCCCCCAGAACGTCATATCAGCCCGCTTCCCGACACCTGGCCACTCACGACGCCGATGTTCCGGAAAGAGCATCGCCAACTGGCCCTGCTCTTCTTCCGGGAAGGATCGGATCTGGTTCTCGATTCGAGTGTCGAGCGACAGATCGCCGAACGTCCACCGATAGTAAAGGATGGCTGCAGCGCCAGGATCGGCATACGGATCTTTGAGCTGGTCGACCATCGGCTCGGCGATCCGTTTGGCTGCAGCGAAAAACACAGACTCACCTGTCTCACGGTACAGGTCACCAAGCGCGTAGATCGCCCCACTGGCCAGCATAACCTCGACACCGGCCAGAGGATCGTCATCGACCTGGTGGTGCTGCCCGGACATATGGCCCTGCTGCCGTCTGAGCTCTTCCTGGAAGATGGGACGTCCGTCGTGATCCCAGACCATCGGCAGCCGATCACCCTCGACCTCGCAAATCTGCTGGGCTCGCTTCCGGCCGTAGCCGACGGCCCAGTCGAGATACCGTCCGTCTCCCGTCACCCGGTGCGCAGCCAGTGCGATATGGATGAACCGAAAGTGCTCGGCCATCTCGATCGAGGTGTCCGGTGTGTTCTCCACGTCTCCAGTACCGATCCGGTATCCGATGAACCGGTTCGCTTCCCAATCGAACCAGGCCGGCACCGACTCGACCCAATTCCCGATGTGGTGAGCGGCATCCTCCAGCAGGCTGTGCGCCTTTTTGTCGTCGGGAAACAGCCCCAGGTATCGCGGAAGGAAGAGCAGGAAGGGTTCGGTCCCGTGGTGAGCTTCCGCTTCCGTTTCGTAGCCGTGATGGCACTCGCGCTCGACCCACCCACTCAGCAGGTCGCGCAGTTCGGTGAAGTGCTCGCGAACGTCGGAACTCCCGGTGACCAGGTAGTGCGGGAACCACGCGAGGGCGTAGTTCGCCTCATCTTCACCGCCACCGTGCCGACTGGGCGGATCCATCTGCCGGCTCTGCTTGATCCACGCCTCCATCTCCTTCCGGAGATTCCGGCTGTGTTCGAACGTTTCCTGAATCGCTGACTGACTCACCAGATACCCCTTCTAGTGGTGGGAATACACACCGTTCATCCCGCGCGCCTTGCCGTGGCCTTGGCGAAGGCAGGAGTAGTCACGCCGAAGCGCGGAGCGCGAAGGCGGGACGTATCGAGGGACGGTCATTGAGGAAAATATGTCTGCACGAATCTCCATCGGGGCGCCGAAGGTTCTCCGTTCTCCCAGAGCCTGCTAACCGCGGCGCCAGCGGGTTATGTCACGTTAACCCGGGGTGGCGCCTCCGCTGTCGATACGGCTTACCCCGGGCTATTTGACGAAGGTTATCTCGACTCAGCTAGGTGCAGGCTCTTAAGGGCTCCAAACCATCTGTGTCCATTTGTGTTCATCTGTGGTTCCTGTGCCTCTGGTTCTGAACCACGCTTGCTTTGCTGCCTTACATCTCCGCGGTTATGCTTTGGTGCTAGCTGATCTCACGCAACGCCGTCACAAAGGCAGCTGCAATCTTATCCGCCTGCTCCGACGTCAGAATCAACGGGGGCGATAACGTGAACACCGGCTCCGACCCGGCCATCACGTGGCTCATCTTACCCGTGATCACGCCGGCGCTCCGCAACGCCTTCCCGAAGGCTGCCGTTCGGGGTCCGTCCAGCTCGGTTCCATCCTCATTCTGAAGCTCGACGGCGATCATCAACCCCTTACCACGCACCTCTTTCACCAGCGGTGACGAGATTTCCTTCAGTCGGTTCGAAAGGTGATCGCCGACCTCCTCGGAGTTCTCCCACAGCCGCTCGCCCACGAGGATGTCCAGATTCGCCAGTGCAGCGGCACAGCACGCGGGATGGCCACCATAGGTCGATACCTGTGAAAACTCCTTGTGCTCGCCGGCTTCTCCCTTGAAGGCATCGAACACGCGATCCGTGACAGCGCAGGCGCCAATCGGGAGATACCCACTCGAGAGCCCCTTGGCGATCTGCATCACGTCAGGAACGATACCCCAGTGCTCGGACGCGAACAGCTTGCCCGTGCGGCCGAATCCGGTGATCACCTCGTCCAGCATCAGGAGCAACCCGTATTTATCGCAGATCTCCCTGAGCCGCGGGAAGTACTCGTCTGGAGGAACGAGAACGCCGCCGCCACCGATGATCGGTTCGGCCAGGATCGCCGTCACCGTATCCGGGCCTTCACGCAGGATCACCTGTTCGATCTCGTCTGGACCGTGCGCAGCGCCATCTGGCGGCTCCACGTGAACGAAACCAGGGGCGAGCGGCTCATAGGGTGACCGTCTGCCGGTCTGTCCCGTCGCCGACATCGCACCCATCGTGAACCCGTGATAGCCCTGGTAGCGACAGATGATTTTGTAGCGGTTTTCCCCCGGATGAGTTGCTCGTCCATACTGACGGGCGATCTTTATCGCGGTCTCGTTCGCCTCCGACCCGCTGTTCACGAAGAACACGTGGTTGATGTCACCGGGAAGCAGTCCCGCCAGTTTCGCCGCAAGCTGCGCCGCGGGAACGCTGATCTGGGTCTGCGGGTAGAATGCGAGCTGTTGCATCTGCTCGTTGACGGCATCGATGATTTCCTGCCGGCCGTAGCCAACATTGATGTTCCAGATACCAGCATAGGCGTCCAGGTAAGTCTTGCCCTCAGCATCCGTCACCTCACACCCATCGCCTGACACGATCACCAGCAGATCGTCCTTCGTCATCCCCTGATGCTGCATCATCGGATGCCAGACGTGATCCAGATCCTGCGATCGGACGCGGTCGACATCGAACTCGGCCGTAACGCTCATAAATCCCTCGTTTCGAAACACATACGTCTTGACGGTCCCACCGGGGCGGACTACTTTGGGGCGCCTTTCGCCGATGGGTGCTGTCAGAAGCTCAAAGTGCGGCATCATAGCCCATCGAATACCCAAAGTCAAGGTAGCCGCAGAGTCGCGCACACCCCCTTTCACGGTAATCCGATGTCCGATCCACGTATCGACGCAGCCACCCTCGAGGCGTTCACCAAAGACTGTTTTGTCCGGGCCGGTCTCTCTGAGGCCGACGCTGCGATCGAAGCGGAAGTCCTGATCTGGGCCAACCTTCGCGGCGTTGATTCGCACGGTGTCCAGCGGATCCCGTCCTATCTCGACAACCTCGAGAAGGGGTGGATGAACGCGACACCGGACATCAAGATCCTCAAGGAATCTCCTGCCGTCCTGTATATGGATGCGGACAAGGCGATGGGTCCGATCCCGACGGTCCAGGCGATGAACGCGGTGATCGAAAAGGCGAAGCAGGTAGGGATCGGCTGGGGCCTGATCCGGAATGTGACGCATCAGGGTGCGATGGGCTACTACTCTGAGATGGCCGTCGCCGAGGGTCTGGCCGGAATCGCGGTCGTGTGCAGCCCCCCGAATATGGCTCCGTTCGGCGCCAAGGCAGCGGGCCTCCACAACAGCCCCATCGCCTTCTCTTTCCCGACGAGCAAACACAAGACAGTCACACTGGATATGGCGACCAGCGTCGCAGCCGGCGGAAAGCTCAGCGTCGCGTCAGACAAGCGCGTTCCCATTCCGGTCGAATGGGCTCTCGCCCCCGATGGCAGCGAAACCACGGACCCCGACGTCGCCTCGATCCTGCGACCTGCCGGTGGCCCCAAGGGTTCGGGCCTGGCGATGGTGTTCCAGTGCCTGACCAGCCTGATGGCCAACAATCCGTTGATCGTTCCCGTCCTTAAGTCAGGCGAGAAGATCCATAACCAGAACAGCTTCGTGGCCGCGATCGACATCAGCTTCTTCATCAACGTTGACGACTACAGGTCGCTCCTCGACGAAACGATCGACGAGCTCAAGGCACTTCCGAAGGCAGACGGTCACGAGGAGATTATGATGCCCGGCGAGCCCGAGCACCGAACGTTCGACGATCGCTCCGCTAACGGCATTCCCCTCCCACCCGGCACGGTCGAGAAACTACAGGAGGCAGCGCAGCGTCTGGACCTGACGTCTCCTGTATAGTTCCACGTGTCTGAACCCGAGCACCACAAAGTCATCATCGTGGGTGGGGGGCCAGCCGGCCTTCCCCTCGCGGTCGTCCTTGGCGGCCAGTGGCCGTACTACCAGGGCGCCTCTCTCTTCGAATCCCGTTACCCGGACCTGCACGCGTTTCTATCGCAGCACTCGGGTACGCTCCTGTCGCTTGGCCTGCCGGATCTCGTCCGTCGTGGCATCGCCCCGGCTGACCTCTTTCGTCTCCTACACCACCCGGGCAAGAAGTTCCGAGGCCTCAACGAGGTCGCCTACACCTTCCAGTCACACGACCCTGTCGACTACCTGCTGCTCACGCGTGAGGAGGTTGGCGGACTATGGAACAACGTCCCCAAGAACCTCCTGACACTCTCTCCCGGCCAGTGGATGGAGTTCGGATTTTACCCGCTCCAGCAGTGGGCGTACGAGAACGGTATCGACTTCGACGTCAACGACCTGATCATCAAGCACCGGCTGATCGATTACTACCACAGCATCCCCGAGCGATTCGGGCAGACTGATCGTATTCGCACCCACACAAACGTCACGTCGATCGAGCCGAACGGTTCAGGCTTCCTGGTCACATCGGAGGATGTCCACTCGGGAGAGATATCGACATATACGAGCGAGCATCTCGTGTACGCCGCGGGTCAGCGTTGCAGCTTGCGGGAACTGGGCGCGCCGGGACAGGATCTCCCATTCGTGACCAACCGATACGACCAGCCCGAGGACTTTCCTGGCGACCGCGTCGTCGTCGTTGGTGGTGGCCGCTCCGCAGACTGGGCGGCCACCGAGCTCCACGATGCGGGCAAACACGTCACGTATGTGCAGCGCCAATCGGAGAACCAGCACGTCCCCCTGATCCGGGACAGCCTTTATCTGCCCTACTACGCACGTATCGCTGAGATTATGGAGGAGCCCTCACCCCGATTCGATGTTCGCTACCAGACATCGATCACGCGAATCGAAGACGACGGGACCGTCCACCTCGAATCAACGGGCCAGACATCGACCATCACCGCCGACCACGTCATTCTCGAGATCGGCGGCGTCGCGGATTACTCGGTCTTCAAGGGCTTCCCCAAGATCCAGCTCGTGGACAAGTACGACGCGTATCGCTTCCAGGTAAGCCAGGTCAAGGTTCACCCCCACAGCTACGAATCCGTCGATGTCGCGAATCTGTATCCCGGAGGCTATCTTGCGCAGGGGATCGGCCTCGTCGTCTACGCGATGCACGGGACCACCTACCCCATCGCCGCCAGCATCCTCCAACGAGAAGGAATACTAGAGGTATCCCGACCATAGCCACCGTCACACTGAGCGCGAGTCGAAGTGTCGGTCCTAAAAGGACGGATCGCTCGATTTGCTAGACCCACAGGTACACCTATGCCAGTCACCATCAAAGACATCAAAACCATCCTCACCCAACCCGCCGGATCGCGGCTCATCATCGTCAAGATCATCACCTCCGACGACGGGCTTTACGGTCTGGGCTGCGCGACGTTCACCCAACGCTTCGAAGCCGTCGTCACGGCGATCGAAGAGCATCTGAAGCCCTTCCTGATCGGCTGGGACGTCGACCGGATTGAAGAGATCTGGCAGATGTCGTCCGTCAACAGTTACTGGCGAAACGGCCCGGTCCTGAACAACGCGATCTCCGGCGTCGATCAGGCCCTGTGGGACATCAAGGGTAAGCGAGCGGGAATGCCCGTGTACCAGTTGCTCGGAGGGAAGTGTCGTGAGGGCGCGGATACCTACGCGCACGCGAGCGGCAGGGACAAGCACGAGGTCGTGGACAGCGTTCGTCGCCATATGGAGTCTGGATACCGCCATATCCGGATCCAGATGGGCGGTTACGGCGGACAGTCGGACACGATCCAGAAGCCCGAAGGCGCACCCGACGGAGCATACTATCACCCTCGTGAATATGTCCGCCGAATGACCGAGATGATCGAGCACGTGCGCACGGAGATCGGCCCGGAAGTCGAGCTCCTGCACGACATCCACGAACGTCTCCGCCCGATCGACGCCATCCAGATGGCGAAGGACGTTGAGCCGTTCAAGCTCTTCTTCCTCGAGGACGCGCTCGCACCGGAAGACATCGCCTGGTTCAACAACATCCGTGAGCAGTGCGCCACTCCACTCGCGATGGGCGAGCTGTTCAACCATCCACTCGAATGGCGACCGCTCATCGAGGGCCGACTGATCGACTTCATCCGAATGCACGTCAGCCAGATGGGCGGTATCACGCCGGCACGCAACGTCGCCGCCTTCGCGAACATGTATAGTGTGCGGACCGCCTGGCACGGCCCCGGTGACACCTCCCCTGTCGGTCACGCCGCGAACCTGCACCTCGACCTGTGGGCTCCGAACTTCGGGATCCAGGAGTGGTGCCGCTTCAACGAGCTCTGTTACGAAATCTTCCCCGGCCTCCCTGAAGTCCGGAATGGCTACATGTATCCGAACGAACAGCCAGGCCTCGGCATCGACATCAACGAAGAGTTGGCCGCCAAGTACCCGTGCACCAACCCCGTTATCGAATGGACCCAGACCCGATCCCCCGACGGATCCCCAATGCGTCCGTAAGCTCGTTCCCAGGCTCAGCCTGGGAACGGAAAGACTCTGAGACTCCAAGCTGCTTCGATTATCGAGCCACTCCAGCGGACACACTGAGCCCTCCGTGTCTTCCGTGGTTCCATTGGGTTTTTATAGGGAGCAACCTCTTGAACTGGAACGACAAACAGAAAACCATCGACCTCACCCCCAAGAACCCTTTCGACCGGTTCGACGACGGTCGCCCGAAGGTTCCTGACGACATCATCCACCGGATGCGCCGCGTGACCAGCGAGGAAGCCTGGGGTGTCCTCAACTCCAACGACTTCAAGCTCCAGTTCGAGGGCGACTGGCAGATCCTCCATCCGGACGAGATCCTCGTCGGACGTGCCGTCACCTGCCGCTACGTACCGCTCCGCCCCGACCTGAACGAGGTCATCGAAGACATCGGAAAAGAGGAAGGTCGCGTCGGCGGCCAGAACTCCTGGGCGATCGACACGCTCGTCGAGAACGACGTCATCGTCGTGGACCTGTTCGGCAAGATCATTTGGGGGACCTTCGCGGGCGATAACCTGGCGACTGCCATCGCATCGAACACCAATGGTGGCGGGATGGTCGTCGACGGTGGGATGCGCGACTACCAGCGCGTCGTCGAGCTCGAAAACTTCAACGGCTTCATCAAGGGCCTGGACCCGACTCCAATTCGTGACGTCTCACTCGTGGAGATCAACGTCCCGATCCGTATCGGCGCCGCAACCGTCCTTCCCGGCGACGTCGTCCTCGGCACACCGACAGGCGTCACCTTCATCCCACCTCACCTCGCCCAGGACGTCGTCGAACGCTCCGAGAACGTCCGCCTGAGGGACTACTTCGGCCAGATGCGCATCCGTGAAGGCGTGTATACGCCTGGCGAAGTCGACCGAAAGTGGTCTGAGCCGATGGAAGATGATTTCGCCGAGTGGAGCAAGACCCACAACCTGGAAACAGAAGGCCTGAACTAGACTCACAACCCCAACGGGGGTGCATCATCAGCCTGGGGTTCGCAGAACCCCAGGGACTGCACGAACCCACGGAGCAACAATGAACGAACCCAACAACACCGCCTCCCGCCCATCCGACCTCAAGATCACGGATATGCGCATCGTACGTCTAAAAGGCGTCCCGATGCGATCCTGTAACCTCATCCGCCTCGACACCAACCAGGGCATTTACGGCCTGGGCGAGATCCGTGACGGCGCCAGTGTCGTCTACGCGCTCCAGCTGAAGCGAAAGATCATCGGCGAGAACCCGTGCAACGTGGACAAGGTCTTCCGGCTGATCAAACAATTCGGTGGACACGCTCGACAGGGCGGCGGCGTATGCGGCGTCGAAATGGCACTGATGGACCTGGCAGGTAAGGCGTACGGCGTCCCGGCCTATCACCTGGTGGGCGGCAAGTTTCGAGACAAGGTCCGCATCTACTGCGACACAGACTCGACGCAGGATCCGGATGAGATGGGTGATCGACTCAAGAAGCGGATGGAGAGCGGGTTCACCTTCCTCAAGATGGATATCGGCATCCGATTGCTGAAGGGTGTCGACGGGGCCGTGAGCGCGCCGGCCGGAATGCTCGAGACGAACGACGTGATGCATCCCTTCACCGGCATCCAGATAACGGACAAGGGCTGCGATTGGCTGGTCGACTATGTCGAGACCGTCCGCAACAAGATCGGATACGAGATCCCACTCGCATCCGACCACTTCGGCCACATCGGGATCGAGTCCTGCATCCGGCTGGGCAAGAAACTCGACCGCTTCAACCTGGCCTGGTATGAGGATATGGTTCCGTGGCAGTTCACCGACCAGTATGTCCGCCTGACCAACGCGTGTGACACCCCGATCTGCACAGGCGAGGATATCTACCTGAAGGAAGGCTTCCGCGACCTCGTCGAGAACCGCGCCGTCGCCGTCATCCATCCTGACCTGGCGACATCGGGCGGCATCACGGAGACCAAGAAGATCGGCGACTACGCAGAGGAACACGGGATCGCGATGGCCCTGCATATGGCGGCCACACCGGTCGCCCAGATGGCCAGCGTCCACTGTGCCGCGGCGACCAACAACTTCGTCGCTCTCGAGTGCCACGCTGTCGACTACCCGGAATGGAACAACGTCGTCACCGGCCTGCCCAACCCCATCATCCAGAACGGCTACATTGACGTCCCCGAGGCGCCGGGGTTAGGTATCGATTTGAATGAAGAGGTTGTCCGGGCGCACATTGACCCCGACTATCCGGGATACTTCGAACCAACTCCTGAATGGGATGGTGAGCACGTAAACGATCGACTCTGGAGCTAGCAGCTGTGGGCTCCCGCCCACCTGCTCACAAGACTGACGCATTCTCGTCACCGTGCTCTGCACGGTGACGTTCACACTGCTCGAGCTTCGAGCAAAGGAAGCTACTATGATCAACATCGGAATCGTTGGCGCAGAGAACAGCCACACCGTCGCCATCGCCAAGACCCTGAACATCGAGAAGCGCGTCCCAGGCTTCAGAGTCACCAGCGTATGGGGTGAAGCGGCTCGCTACGCACGCGACGCACAGGAACGCGGTCAGATCCCGACCATCGTCAAGGATCCCGCCGAGATGATCGGCAATGTCGACGCAGCTCTCGTCGACCACCGGCACGCGAAGTTCCATCTCCCCGCTGTCCGCCCGCTCCTCGAGAAGAAGATCCCTCTGTTCGTTGACAAGCCGTTCTGCTACCGGACCAAGGAGGGTCGCGAGTTCCTTGACCGGGCCAAGCAACTGCGCGTACCCGTCACCTCGTTCTCGGTCCTGCCCAAGCAGGCCTCCTTCGTTCAGCTGGCTCGCGACGCCCGTAAACTCGGCCGCATCCTCTCGGTCGTGTCGACCGGGCCGTGCGACATCAAATCCAAACACGGCGGCGTCTTCTTCTACGGGATCCACCAGGTGGATATGGTCGTGAGGCTGCTCGACCAGGATGTTACCCACGCCGAACTGCACCGTCACAAGGCGAACCATACCGCCACTTTCTACTCGACCAGCGGCGCCATCTCGACCATGAACCTGATCAGTGAAGGTCGACCCGAGTTCCACGTCTGCGTGATCGGCGAAAAGGGGCGGCTCGACCGCATCATCACCCGCGACGAGAGCACTTACCTGTCCGGGATCCGCGCGTTCTGTCGGATGTTCAAGACCGGAAAGACGGACGAAACCCGCGAGTCCATCCTCACCCCCGTCGCCGCGCTGGAAGCCCTGGAGAAGTCACTGAAGACCAGAAAGCGCGTCAAGCTACCACCCATTAACTAGTCTGCTCCAGTCCACACTCCAAGACGCCTGGACCCATACGGATACCCCAAATGACGTGGCCTAAACACCTCCCACTCCCTGAAAAGCGCATCTGCGACCTGACGGATCGCCAGTTGACCACCTTCCGCAACTGTATGGGCCTGAACGACTCTGGCGTCCCTTCCGTCGTAGTTCCGGACGTCACTGCTGAGGAAAGGGCAGCGCGCGACAGACGTGAACGATGGAAGCGTCGATTCGCAGGCAAAGCGATCGACAAGCCGACATTGCTCGTGCGAAAAGAACAGATCGCTCGCCTGCAGAAGAACGCGAAAGTTGACGCAACGGCGAGAAGGTATCGAGATCGTGTCCTCGATGATGCCGAAACGATGGCCGCGCTCCCGGTCGGGTTCTTCCACAGCTTCATCCCGGATATGGGCCCCTGGAATCCGGGCGGGAACTTCTGCCCGAACTGCATCCACGACAAATCGCCCGAGGGGATCAACAACTACTTCTGGAACTGGGACTGGCGCGACCCGGAGAGGCTGGAGTGTCCATACTGCGGGTCGGGCTTCCCGAACGCTGATCAGTTCGACAACGGCCAACTGATCCTCCCGAGGCTCGGTCTCGTCTACCGGTATCACATCCGCGAAAAGGAACTGGCCACCAAGGATTGGCGGCTGGGAGATCAGGCGGAGCGGTTCGTCGCCCAGCCCATCCACGTCTCCTTCAGCGGCAACGTTCGAGCCCTGCGTATAAACTGGTCGATCGACCGCCTGAAGAATCTGGGACTCGCCTATGCGCTCACCAAAGACCAGCGGTATGCCGACCGTGCGTCAGAGATCCTGACCCGATTCGCCGCCGTCTACTCTCGATATCCGCTGCAGAGCTACTTCCAGGACGTCGTGGACGCAGATCCCGGTTTCGCAACGGATAACGCGGACGGGCTGCCCACGATTTTCAAGCGAAACGCCTGCATCGGCGTCTACAACGGTCGCTTTGGATACAATCACGAGAAAACCACGACGCGGGAGACGCGAGTCGCCACCGGGCTCTGGGGATCCAGCCGGATCGCTCGCGAGTTGACCACCACCGGCTACGCCTTCCTGAACGCCATCCAGGCCTACGACCTCACGAAGACAGCCATCGCAAGAGAGACCCGGAAGGACATCGAACAGCGCTTTCTGCTCGAGCTCTACCTGGACACCCGCGCCTACGACTACATCACGAACAAGGCTGGTAACATCCGCGCATCACGGGTTGCCTTTGGCCAGATGTTCGGCAACAATCGAGAGACGCGAGATGGGCTGAAGGGCTATCACGCGATTCTCAGAGGTCAGTTCCACGCGGACGGGTCCTACAAGGAGACACCGATATACGGGCACAAGCCTATCGGCGAGAACCTGTGGCAGATCCCAGAGATGCTGCGGGGAAAACAGGATCTGTATGCGGAAAGCCTGATGAAACCCGCCTTCGAGACCCTCGCCAGGATCCAGACGCCGTGGACAACCTGGCCGACGCAGGACGACAGTTTTGTGATCAGCAGCGTCCCGGGCACCACCTTCGATGTCGCGCTCGAACGTTGCGGCATCCACATTCCGGGTCCACCCGCTCCTCCGTCTGAGTTCGCGATCCTCAACTCGGATCTGGCCAAACGACCGCGCCGCCAATCCTCCACGAAGGCCCTCAACCACTACTTCGAGGGTCGCCACCTGGCCTGCGCCGGCTTCGGATCAGGGAAGAACGCAACCCAGCTCTATGTGTTGGGCGAAGATGGCTGCCGGGTCCATCGCCACGCGGCACCTTTGAACCTGCAGCTCTACACGCACGGCTGGGAGGTCTTTCCCGATCTCGGATACATCTGTGACCACCCGGGCAACCAGTGGGTCAAGGCCACCGCGAGCCACCAGACGGTCACCGTCGACGAGCAGAACGTCTACTGCTCTGGGCTGGAGAGTGAACTCCTCGACTTCAAAGCGGGGGGATCACACTGGCTCGTCGATATGCGGCTGGAGAAGGACGACCTGACGATGCGGCGAACAGCTATCCTGTTGAAGAAGCAGGATGGGTGGCCGATCCTTGTCGACCGGTTCGATGTGTCGGGAGGAAACACACTGGACTACGCTGTCCGTGTCGACGTCCCCCGGCAGGCATTCCGCGTGAACAAGCAGCTCAGCCCACGGAAGCGGGCGCTGTATCAGGCGCACTCCTTCTACCCCCTAGAGAACTTCCAAACGGGAGGACGACAGGCGGCCGGCACGGTCATGGACTGGGGCAAAGGCGACCGGCACGTGAGAGCGACCGTACTGAATGACTGCGCTGAGCTGATCACCTACCAGTCACCCGGCTGGAGAAGCCAGCACGAGATCACAGCAGTACCTGGGAAGTATTTCAACACGCTGGTCCTGAGGAACCGAAAGAAGGCGCGTTTCCTCGTCGTCTACGAGACCGGCCCGAAGTCGGTGATCATCCCCAGCGTATCGTCGGATCAGTCGGAGATCAGGCTGGCTGCCCACGGTCAGAAAGATTGGCAGATCCGACTGGATGACGGACAAGCAGCTACAATCAGAAGAACCTGACGCTACTTCCCGTTTCCGCCTGTATTCTGGTAGAATCCCCCGCGTTCGAGCAGCAGTTCCTCCGACAGATCGCCGAGTGCCAGGCGAATAGATAGGGTTTGTCCGCGCCGGATATCCTTCGACGAGATCGGGATCTCCACCCGACTCTCCGTGGACAGCAAGTGCCGATAAGTCTCAAAATGCAGGTTCCGCGCCTTCGCGCGTAGATCTAGCTTCCGCAGATGGCGAATGCTACCGTTTGCGACCAGAAGCGCGACGGCAAACCGATCCGGTTTTGTGAAGTAGATGTCGACGGGGGCTGCCTTCGAACAGGAACAGAGCGTGATGGGGCCCCCACGAGATTACCTCTCCCCCCTTCGCTTCAATGTCCGGTTTCAACCTACTTTTCGGACTCGACTCGGGCGCCATCAGATCGTCCGATGTCCGCGACACGCAAGCAACCAAGTCGAGGTCGTGAATGTGGCGAACCCGACGTCTCAAACTCCCCGCCAGCCTGCACAAGTGTCGTCCCTCACGATCTCTCAACACGTGCTTGAGAAGAATCGGCTTCAGGTGACTGGCGACGTGGATAGCTCTCGCCCGCGTGAAACTGACATCCACCGTCTCCATCACGCCCGGAAGCGCGGTCTGCTTGTCGGACTCTTCTGCCAAAACGACCCCAACTGACGCCAATGAGCATCATTCACTTCGACAGCTGGACGGCGGCCCAGCCGGTATCGAGGGACGGGCGTGCAGGTGAGCGCAATCCCCTGCTACTTATCTTTGGCATAGCCGAGATGGACAACTACCGCAACGCATCGAGGGCTGACTGTGCCCTCTGCGTCAGCCTGTCATCGCCTGCCCACACATCCAGGAACTCGCTCAGGGCCACACGAGCAGAGTCCGTTTGGTTGAGCCCGGCGAAGACGGTTCCCATCTGATAACGGCTTATCTGCCCGACCTGCCCCACTCCCTCACCGCTTGACCAGAGCAGACGATAGTGATCGAGCGACTCGACGAATCTCCCAGCTTGTTCCTGCAGCACAGCCAGATTGAACGCTGAACGGGTCGCCGACGAGTTGGCCTGCACTGTCCTTGCCAGAACCTTAATCGCATCAGCCGTGCGATCCTGAGTGCGATAAAAATCCGCAAGAATGAGTGCCACATCCTCGAACCCTGGCCACTGCACCAATGCACGCCGGCTCACCTCAGCGAATCTTTCAGTGTCGTGATCCCTTAACGCGATCGCCAGATTGTAGACCACATCCTGACGATCCGGCGCAAGGGTTTCGGCCCGTTCCAGATACGAGATCGCCTTTCCATTCTCGCCATTTCGTGCAAGCGCAATCCCGAGATTCGTCATCGCGTTCACGTGGTCGGGCTCCGCCTTGAGCACTGCCCGATATGCGTCGATCGCCCTGCCTGTCTCGCCTTTCTCCTTGAGCACGATGCCCTGGTTGTAGCTGACCTCGGCGTAACCCGGGTAAATGGCGATCGCCCTCCCATAGGCATCCAGAGCACCTGCGAGGTTTCCTCGATCCCTAAGGGCGTTCCCGAAATTGAAGTGTGCTTTGGCGCTATCCCGGCTGACCTGGGTCGCCGACTCGAACAGCGTGAAGTCGTCCTGCCAGTCCGCGTTGCGAATCACGGTCCGCGTTCCCATAACGAGGCACACGAGCGCGACGAGGAGACGACTCCGGGATGTCGGTACAGCCTCCTCTAGTCTTCCGTAGCCGGCCCCCACAAGGATCGCAAACCCGATCATCGGCAGATATAGAAGCCGGTCATTCATCGGCGTGCCGATCGCGACCAGCAGGTTAGAAATCGGTAGCCAGGCAACCAGGAACACGACAAAACCAAAACCGAACACACCACCTGATTCGCCCTGCGCTGACCGGTAGACCACCGTCAGGATCGCGACCATCGTAAACCATCCTGCCAGAAGGAACGGGTCCGTCAACGAGATCGCAGCGGGGATCTGGTTATAGGTGTAGTCCGCGCTCAAATCGACGGGCAACAGAACAAGCCGCGCATACCGGCCGAAAACCGCGACCGATGACCACAGACGGGTGAGCGTATCGGCGTGTGCGAGAGGATTGTCGACGAAGTCTGGAAGGCGCGGGAGCCCCAGTGAACCGATCACGCTGTATCGGAGCATCAGCACGGCGACTACGACAGCCGCATAGGGAGCCAACGGTGTCAGACTGCTCTTGAGATTGACGACTCTCTCTTTGATCGAACCGGACGAGTAGAGCCACATCCGCTCGGCAACGATCATCGCGGGAAGCAAAATCGCGTGTTCCTTGGCCAGACAGCCCAGGGCATACAACACGACGGCCAAGATCCGCCACCCGACGACCTCCTCGCTCCGATGATGCGCATACCACGCCGCAACGACACATCCACCGGCGAGTAACTCAGCCCGACCGACGATCGCGTTGACCGCCTCGCTCAGGGCCGGGTGCACGGCGAACACGAGCCCGCCAACCAGACCCGCCGACCGGCCAAACCATTGAGACAGGAGCAGAACAAGCATGACGCACGTCACCCCGTGTAAGACCACGTTGGTCAGGTGGTATGCGTACGGATCAGTTCCCGAAATCGATCGATTTATCGCGTACGAGAGGAGTGTCAGCGGTCGATAGAGGCCGAGATCGGCCTGGCCGGGCCAGAAAGGTGAGGTGAGAACGTCCTGAATAGTGCCGTGGACAAGAACGGGATTGTCCACCACCACCGGGTGATCGTCGAACGTGAATCCGTTGGGAAGGCTGTTCCCATAGACGATCGCGACAACCACCACGACCACCACGGAGGCAAAGAGGGAACTTGCAAGGAGGCGACTAGCGCCGCCAGAAGGGGCTGGCGACATCGGAGAACGTGACCCGACCGAAGTCGGCAGGTGAGTGGAACTGGGGTTCGCGTGTATTGCTTGCGCACCACTGGCTGTATTGCTCGTTCGTCTTGCCCCCCAGTCGGTTCAGGTTGAGATGCCAGACATCCCCCGCCTTCGGAGGCGTGTGTTTCGCAACGTGGGCAAAGTTCACGAACGGGATAGCGGCTTCGAGGATCCAGTGCGAATCCGTGTCCGAGTCGTCGTTGAGCGTCCCCTCGATCGAGGTCGAGATCCGGATCCCCTCCCCATCCCATTCTGACTCGACGGGCACGCCGGGACCGTCCGGGTGGAACTGATCGAGGAAGATGCCCAGAACATTCATCTCGATGTTGAAATACGCGCCAGGCGTCTCTGGGTTCGGCGCCGTGAACACCTCTACCGTGTCATCTTTCCATACCTCGGAATCCCGTTCGGTATGTTCGGCCGAGATGTGGGCATCCTCGCACAGAAAGGCAACATATAGGTTCGTATCATCCCACAGCATCTTGGCAACGGTCTGCTCCTGCTTGCCGCTTTCATACCACGGAAAGACGAACGCACCCACATCAGGCGCAGCATACCAGGCCGGTTCATCCAGCCCCCCATCGATCGTGATCGGAGCATCGGTTCTGTAGATAGTATATGCGTCGCTTGGCATATCCCTCCCCTGACTGTCACCAGTGGACAGCATGAACAGAAGCAGGAACCTCGAACACAGCTTCAGCAGCTTCTCTCCGAAATACAATGTCGCGGGTCCCCGAATCAAAGAGACAGGGTTTGTCTTCTCTTCCAGGGCTGCTTCCAAAGCTTAGAGCAGAACCGCGTCTCCGTGGCTTTCCCTTGTTCCTCTCTGCGTCCTTTGCGTCTATGCGGTTAAGGTCTTGGTTTTCACTCTTCGAGATACACAGACTCGTGCCCTTCGGGCCAGGGGAAACGGAAATGCTCGTTAGCAGCTTCATTCCCTGGCTGCCCCAGGATATCCTCCAGCGCACCAAACGCCTGTTTGTAAGACTGGGTCTGACCATTGTTGAGTGCGTTCCACAGGAGCATACTTTTGTCGCCGGTCTTATAGGCTTCGAGTCCGTGCTCCATCTGCAAAATCATCGGCAAAAGCTGTTCGAGCATAATCTTGCGCGGCAGCTTCCCAACCTGAATCGGCTGAATCCCCTTGATGTTGATGACCGCGGGGACCTCGACCACCACGTCGTCGTCGATCCCTTCGATCGCGCCGTTGTTCGGCACGTTGACCTGGAACTGTCCCTCGACATTGTTGGTCAGGGCATCGATGATCGGCACCTGCTGTTCACGTGTCTTCGTCGTCCCGAACAGGTCCGTCATCTTCGCATCGGGATCTGCGCTCGCCTCACGGATCTGGCCCAACCGCTTCTCCAGATTCTCGACGTGTACAGGGCGGGCGATGTGGGTATCCGGCCCGCCGAACGGCTCACCGAACCACCACTTCTTCGTCTCGATATCCGTGTGATACCACCAGTTCCCGAGACGCGGCGAGTCACCGATCGGGAACAGGCCATACAGCCGATACTGATGGACCGCACCACGCGATAGCTGGATATCGTGTGTCCGCTCGGCGACGTGCGTATCCCAATACTCGGGACCCTGCTCCTCGATCCACTTGTCAATCAGCGGATACGCATCCTCTCCGTCATACAGGAAGTGCGTCATCCAGATACAGTGGTTCACCCCAGGCGCCTGGAAGTCGATGCGATCCAGATCCAGCCCGAGTGTCCTCGCAATATGGTGATACCCGTAATGGCCGTGGCAGAGCCCGCACACCTTGATCGACGTCTGACGCGTCATCAGCGTGCACCCATCGAACACGGGATTCCCGGACTGGATCAGCCACGCATCCGGGCAGATCCGCTCCATATCCCGCGCCACGTCCAGCATCAGGTTGAAGTTGTAGTAGCTCCCGAATCCCGGCCCGCTATAGTAGTAGCCGTGCTTGCCATAGACGGCCCGCATATCCACCTGGTGATAGTGACTCTGAACGGCCGCCGTGTTGATCACGAAGTCGGCGTCCTTCAGCGAATCTTCACGAGAGGTCGTATACTCGAACGACAGATCCGACCCGATCTCCGCCGTATACCGCTCCGCCATCTTAGTAACCGCCGCGAGCCGCTCCGCATCGATGTCCATAAACGACACCGAACTCCCCGCCAGGTTCTCCGTCAGACAAAGATCCTTCACCAGCCCAAGCGAAAACGTCGCACTCCCCGCCCCAATCACACTAATCCGCACCGGCTTAGCCATACAACCCTCCTCCTTCACCTCGTTCCCAGGCTATTGCCTGGGAACGCTCCTACGTAGCCCAAGATTCTCTCCACAGCCTGGCCCCAAGACCTTCATTCGGAAGACGCCCATCCGTCCCTTCAAGATCGCGGCACGCAGCACCTAGCCAGTCCCCTTCGTTTTAGCTTGTGTTCATCCGTGTTCATCAAGCGTGAGCAGCAAGCGGGTGACCGCCTTTTTCAAAGCGTATCACACAATTCCCTCAAAAACGCCGCATCCGCCTTCAACGCCCCCTCCGGGTCATCCTCCTTCACAAACTCCACCTCCAGATACCCGTCAAACCTGATCGTCCGGAAGATCCCGATCAAGGTCCGGTAGTCGATCAACCCTTCCGCAATCAGCGTGCGCTGGTTGCTCCCGGTCTGCACATAGTTCTGTGCGTGAACGGTCGACACGTAGGGGGAGATCGCTTGCGCGGCATCCAGGGCCTGGTCGGGCGACTCCGTATACATCGGCTGAAAGTTCATCCGGAAGTTCCCTCGGTCGACTCCCTCGATCAGACGCATACAACCGTCGACCGTATCCGACAGCCGATTCCCGTGCATCTCGACGACCAGAACCTTCCCTCGGTCGCTCGCTCGGTCGCAGAACGTCTTGAATCCCTCGATCGCCTGATTCCACTGGTCTTCTTCGGCGTCAGCCGACCCGCAGTTCCCCACCCAGACCCGAATCATATCCGTACGGTAGATATCCGCGATTTCGATCGCATCCGACAACTGCTGGTCGAACCCGTCATCGGTCGGGTTGGCGTAAGAGCCATACTGCGCCACCTCGAGTCCCCTGCTCTGCACCGCTTCAGCAGCCCGCTTCACGATATCAGCGTCAAAGGGGTCGGGCGTATGATCCGGCTTTCCCCAAGGCTCGACTCCATCGAACCCGGCCTCGACGGCGAGATCCAGAACCGCCTCGAACGGACGGTCTCTAAATGCGATGGTACACAGTCCAGTCTTCATCTTCACTCCTGAATTGGGTGTTGGAGCCAAAACATAGTGGGCACCCTCTGCTCTGTCAATTCGGGAAGGGGCTACGCCAAACGCTTGTAATCATTGACATTCCGGTCAGCCGACACTAAAATTCCCGCGAACACAACGAGGATGGAATCTATGAGCAGATTTACTGTCGGTACATTGGAAAGCGTTCTCCGGTCGGACTGGAGCGAGGTCTTCAGGAGAGCGGCATCGCTGGGTTTCGATTGCGTCGAACTGGGTGTTCGGGCGGACGATTATCGGGAAACGGAGCTGTGGCGCGAGGGGGGCTTGGACGTCCTGAAGGAGCGCTCGAAACGCGCCCGCACCCCGATCGCGTCGATCTGTCTTCACACCTTCTGGAAGTATACCTTTGCCGATCACGACGTATCCAACCGTACGACGGCGAAGCAGATCCTCCACCACACCTACGGAACCGCCCGCGAGCTCGGGGCCGGTGCGATTCTCGTGCCTGTCACGAACCCGAACAAGCTGGCTCCGAACGAAGCGGCCGAGCGATGGGCAACAGAAGTGAAAGCGATGGCCGGTGGTGCGGAGGATGCGGGCGTGAAGGTGGCACTCGAGGTCGTTGGGGGCAGTCACACCATCACCGGGGAAGACATGAAATCCCTGATTGATGAGGTGGGCAGCCCGGCCGTCGGCGCCTACTTCGACTTCGGGAACGCGATAATGCTGGGAAGCGACCCAGTCGCCGACATCAAGGTGCTTGGCGACCGCATCGCTCAGGTACACGTGAAGGACCCAAGGAAGGACCGAACGCCGTGCTTCCTCGGCGAAGGTGACGTCGATCTCGAGGCCTGCCTGAAGGCGCTCGTGGAAGTCGACTACTCGGGCCCGCTCGTGTTCGAAACACCGCCGCTGACGGATTCACGCGAAACGGCCTCGCGAAACCTCCAGACCCTTCGCGGACTGATCCAGAAGGTCGAAGGATAGTCGATGGCCATCGAGATCATCCTGCTGGCGGTCATGGTCGTCGGCGTCGCGATCAAGTGGACGACGACGGTCTCGATCCGGGATCGGCACGCGAAACTCGCCGACGCGAACGAGACCTACTCGTGGAGAAGAACCGTCACAAGGCACTGGTCAGGGACATCAGTATGGCCGACCACGAGATCGGCCGGCTGAATCGAAAGATCCGCACCGGCGAACACCGAGTCGCCAGGATGACCAAACAGCAAAGCGAGCTCCAGAAGGAAGCCTCCTCACGCGCCGCCATCGACGCCGAAGAAGTCCGCAAAAAACCCGACGGAGAGTCGTAACCGCTCGTTCCCAGGCTCCAGGTGTACCTCGTTCCCGGGCTCTAGCCTGGGAACGAATAGAAACCGTAAACGGGCCGATGCACTCAGTGCACCGGCCCGTTTACTTGTATGCTGGCCTGGTCGCTCCTCCCAACACGGGCCCCTGGTCCCTCCAAACTGGATGAAACTGCGTCCCTGCAGATCCGCCAATCTCCCTGTGGACATACAAGCGTGCCCATTGGCGCTGACGGATCCCTGACAAGCCGTCAGTCTCACCACAATCAAGGCACCTTACCCAACGTTCAAACCATCGGCTTCGCGGACCTCAATCTTTGGCTTCAGACACTCTGACTCAGACGCTCGTAGGTGTGCGCAAGCCCTTGGAACAACAGGTCGTCGAGGACTTCGTGTTCGGTCGCGAGCCGTTCGCTGAGCAAACCCGCATCGCCCCCCGTCAGCACCACCTTGTAGGTATCGAGACCGGCCCCACCGGCCAGGCTGCTGACCAGACGATCGACCGATCCGGCCGCGCCTTCCACGATCCCCATCCGGATGCTCTCCATCGTAGACCTAGGAACATCAGGGAGAGCCTCATCGATATCGACCTCGGGCAACAAGCTTGTCCCTTCGGACAGTGCCCAACTCGCCAGCCGCAACCCGGGTGAGATCGATCCCCCCACATAGACGCCTGCCGAAGTGACCACATCGACGGTGATGGCAGTCCCCACCCCAACGGTGATCACCGCACCGCCACAGTTGCTGAAGGCCTCCCCGGACATCAGCAGACGATCGATACCCACGGTGTCAGGTTTCGGGACGCCAACCGTGATCCCCAACGACGCCGTCGCATCGACGATCACAGTTTTCACGTGGTCTTCGGCTGACGACGCGAACAGAGACGCACTGCCGCGAACGACACTGGCAATCACCTGCACGTCGTATGCAGGGGTTTCGTCAAGGGCGGCACGAACACGGCCGGCATCCAGAAGAGGCGTCTCGATCTGGAAAACCGGCGTGATGGTGCCATCTGTGTAGACCGCACCCTTGACGCGCGTATTCCCCGCATCGACCAGAAGGACGCTCACGAGACAGGCCTCAAGTGAGTGACGTCGCCGGCGTGCACCGGGTAGGTTGCCCCTGTGTCGAGTTCGATCACAAACGCTCCGTTTTCGGCAAGCTCAACGGCTGTCCCCTCCACCATCTGTTCGTCTCTCTCCACTCGCACACGTTCACCCCAATGAGGACACTGCTCGGTCCACGTCGACCGCAGCACATCGGCGGGTGTATCCAGGACGGTGTAAAGCCCCCGTAGGATGGCGGCCAGTAGGTCGGCGCGCTTCACCACTCCGCCGGCAGAGGCGATCGAGCACGCGGTCTCCCGAAACTCAGCCGGAAACTCATCGTGATCCACGTGTACGTTGATACCGATTCCGATCACGCTCTGCTTAAGACGTCCCCCATCGACCCGCGATTCGGTCAGGATGCCGGCCACCTTTCGACCCTCGATTTGCACATCGTTGGGCCACTTGAGCGTTGGCGTGGGACCGCTTGTCTCCCGAATGGCGTCAGCGATGGCAATCCCTGCGCCGATCGTCACCCGCCATCCCTCATCGATCCCAAGGTCGTGATGCCGGAGCGTGCTGAACCACAATCCGGATCCCACCGGCGAATGCCACGCTCGACCCAACCGACCACGTCCCTTCGTCTGATGCTCCGCAAAGTAGGTCGTCCCATCGTCCGCTCCATGCTGTGCGGCGACATTCACCAGATCGTTCGTTGATTCCGTATCGAGGAGGCCGTGAACGCGCCAGTCGATCCCCTCCGCCTGGAGTCGGTCGTTGACCTCCTCACACACGATCACGTCGAGAGACGTCCCCAGCTTTGCGCCGTAGACAGGATGCTGGTCAACGGGCACACCCAGTTGGCGGATGCGCTCGATCGCCGTTACGACGTCATCACGCGACACGCCGACCGTCTTCGCCAGTTCATCGAGTGGCGTGTCATCGGTAGCCGCCAGAACTTCGAGGACTGCATAGGCCTCCTCATCGGACACGGGTCAGCCTTTCCCCACGATCTTGTTCACGCTCTCCTTCAGATGCTCGCGTTCGAACACCTTCCGCCAATCCGGCTTGAAGAGGACGTCCTTCGCTTCCTCGATCGCCTTCTTCGCGCCACCGGAAAATTCCCAATCGATCTCATCGAACACGATCGCCAGCTCGATGTTGATGTGCCCCATCATGAAATCCTTCGCCGCCTGCGCAGGGACCCCCTTGCTGATCGCCTCGTCCATCGCCTCACGCAACACGGTGATGCACGTTGCGGCAACGGTCTCGGACATCGCTGGCTCCAGCATCGCCATCTGCTCGAGCGTCACGCGATGGGACCGCAGGATCGGCCGAAACGTCTTGGCAGCGATGGCCTCTCCCTTCGCGTAGTCCTCTTCAGGTCCCTGCACGAGCGCGTTCACGATCGCCTGCTTGGCCTGACCGCTCCCAAAGAAATCCCGACGCGCTTCCTGATCCACCTCGTCGTTGAACACCGGGGGATGGGCGGGATGCGTCACAAAATACGTCACATCGTCCCGATCCGGCAGCTCACCAGCATACGGAGCCGCGGGATCCAGACAGATCAGCATAGCCCCGGTCGCCATTTTGGGCACGATCCCCTCCGCGATGGTCCCCACCAGGATATCCGGCACCGTCATCAACACCACATCCGCCTGAGATACCGCGTCATCCTGTGGCACAGGATCGATGCCTCGCTCCTTCAGCACCTCTTGCCCCTGCGCACTCTCCACCGGCAGCAACGTGTAGTCTGGATCACCCTTCAGTGAGTTACACGCCCGCGTCCCCATACTGCCCGCCGCCCCAATCAACGCAATCTTCGTCATTACGACCTCCTTTAACCTCGTTCCCAGGCTCTAGCCTGGGAACGAACAGACAACATCACCAAAGAAATCCACCCGCCCCACCTGGCCCCCCTTGAACACCACCTCACAACCATCCACCGCCGACCCGGGCGAAATTACACGACACAGCGGCGACCCGGGTGCCATCGGCGCAACAGCCTCCAGAGCCGACACCCCCATCTCCTTAGCCACGTAGTACGAAGTATCGCCGCCTGTCGTCGCGACCCGCTTCAGCCCTGTCTCCTGGACGACACGCCCCAGGATCTGTCCAAGCGCGGACCCGATCCGTTCCGCGGTCACGGCTCTTGCCTCATCACCCGAAAGCCCTTGCTCACTCAGAACCCTAAGGACAGTCGCGATTCGAGGATCATCCGGACCGCGACCCGTGTGTGCGATCACGGATGCACCCTGGCTGATCGCTTCCACCATCGCAGTCACGGTGTGATCGATCTCGCCTTGAGCATCCTCATCGACCAGTTTGTCCGATTGCACAGAGACGAGCCTGAATCCCTTCTCCTCAGCCCAATCCAGCTGACCCGCCGTTACCGGTGAACAACTCCCGGATGCGACCGCGACCTGTTCCACCGGATCCGCCGACGGAACGTCCACCTCATCGAGTTCGCCGACGGAACGCCAATGCGCGACGAGCGCATATTCCGCTCCCGAAGACCCCGCCAGAAAGTGTCCTTCCGTTCGGCCATCCCAGATCGCCTGACCGACGAGCGGCAAATCCGACTCGGACACAGTATCGAAGAGAACAAGCTCACAGCCTGCTGCCTTCAGGCTGTCGATGCGAGCGGCTGCATCGTGCAACTGCATCAGATCGACCAACCCGATTGCCCGGTCCGTCTGCCTGCCCAGATGCAACCTCACGTCCGCCTCATCCATCGGCGTGGTAGGATGACGGCTCATCGTGGGGTGACGATCCAGCCTGAAGATCTCGCTGTCCAGACCACTCGACGCGAACAGGTTCCCGAAGGCGCAATATCGTCGGAGGATCGGGGCCCCCAGCACGAGAGGCACATAAGAGGGCTGATGGACATCCCATCCGACGTCGATCGCCCTGCCCACACTGCCGATTTCCGGCGACGAATCGAAGGTCGAGCACGTCTTGTAGTGAACGAGTGGCGCATCGAGTTCTCTGAACGCCTCGAACACCGGTCGCAATTCAGCCTGGGCCTCTTCCGGCCGCATCGACCGGGTTCGCCCGGCCACACCGACACCACGCACATCCCTCAGGTCCGACACCTGCTCTGCCGTCGGTGGCTCCAGAAACAGAACCGTTCGCAGTCCAGCAAAGGTCATCGACTCCATCACATCGGTCGAGCCGGTGAAGTCGTCACCGTAATAGCTGAGCAACAGATCGTTCATATTGTGGTCATATTCCCGTATCCACCATTAGACCTGGCGGGGCTTCCCCTCTCCCATATATGGGAGAGGGACGACCGGGCAAAGCGAGGTCAGGGTGAGGGCCTTTTGCTGCGACCGACCGTCTCCGCCCTCACCGGATTTCGCCTTGGTGGCTCAACCGTCCTCTCTCACTCGTGGGAGAGGAGAGCACCTTAAGAGCCGCTGCGTTGCATTCATACTGGTCACACCTGTGGTCGACACCAGAGCTGCTCTGGACTGCGCTATGACCCTCTCTTAAACCGATCCCCACTCGCATCCTCCCCCCTCGCCCGTCCCCTGAAGCCCTCCAGAGCAAGCCAATCCATTGCCTCACCGATCGTCCGTAATCTCAGGACCTGAACCGCGTCTGCCTCCCAGAGATTCTCCATCTCGTTGGGATCCTCAGACAGGTCGTAGATCTCGCCCTGCGGATGGTCTTCATCCGGTTCCGGTGAATGATACACGTTCACCTTATGCCCGTCTGCATACCACATCATCCCGTGGATCGGCGGATCGAAGTAACCGCGATACCCGATCTCCGGCTTGTTACAGTTTCCGCTGTTGCGATACAGACACACCGCCCGATTCCTCTGGTGCAGCTTGTCTGCATCCAGCAGGCTGACCCCGTCCGGCGACCACTGACCGGTCTCATCGGACGACGCGCCAGCCACCTGCAGACAGGTCGACGCGATGTCGTGTAGCTGTACGGGGGCTTCCTCGACACGCGGACCGATACCGGGTCCTCGCACGATCATCGGCACACGAGTGCACGCGTCGTAGAAGTAGGCTCCCTTCGTCATCAACCCGTGATCGCCCAGCATATCACCGTGATCGCTCGTAAAGATCACGAGGGTGCAATCGCCCAATCCCGTCCTCTCCAGTGCATCCAGCACCCGTCCGACCTGCCTGTCGATGTGGGCAACCGCGGCGTGATAGCCGATCCGGAACCAGTCCAGCGTTTCAGGCTCAGGCACCTTCGGACCCCACTTCCGTTCCATTTCGTGTGCGATCGGCCGTCCCGTAAACGGCTGATCACCCGCGATCACATCTGGCAGATCCCCTAGCACCGATTCCGCTTCTTCCGGATGGTTCGTATACGGGGAATGGGGATCGAAGACACTCATACAACAGAAGAACGGCTTGTCGGAATCGCGTCGCGCATCCAGGTACTCGATCGTGCGTTCAGCAGCCCACGTGGTCATATGAGACTCTGCAGGTATGTGTCCGATGGGATCGCCATTCCGGATTGCCTGCCGCAAGTCCGGATCGCGCCCCTCCAACCACTGGAGATAGGCATTGTCCATCCCCCACGGCCCTTTCGGATCGGACGCCCACTCGTATACGTCGAAACCATCGTTCGGGTGACGCCTGTCGTATTCGCGGTAGTGGCCGGATACGTGCAGCTTGCCAAACAGGGCCGTCTCGTAACCTGCGGCCTGAAGCCGTTTGGGGAACATCACTTCGTCTTCCGGCAGGCAGTCATGTAGGGCGTGGACACCGTGACCGGGGATGTGCTTGCCCGTCCACAGGCTTGCCCGGCTCGGAGTACAGATCGTCCCGTTCACGTAACAACGTTCGTATCGGACCCCTTCCGCCCCCAGCAGGTCGAGATTCGGTGTGTGTAGCCCGGACACGCCGTAGCAGCCGAGAGTATCCCACCTCTGCTGATCGGTGGTGATCAACAGGATGTTTGTCTGCTCATTCCAGTTCACCGTCCCAGCCCGCCTTTCGTGTTGCCTCGACCAGCCATCCCGGGACATCCTCCGTCCGGTCCGCTGTCCTCAGCAGTTCATAGTAGGGTCTCGCTCTTGGCGTCAACTGATCGAGCATCGCTTCCCGTAGTCCCACGTCACATCGTCCAGCGTCAGCAGTGGCCGATCCCCCGCGCGTACGAGCGGACCGTCTCCTGGTATGAATCCTACTGCCAAGAGGGCGACAGGTCCCCGTTCGCTAACTGCTCCAGCTTCCTGAACAGGTCGCCGAAGATCGCGTCGCGGTTCACCATATCCGCCACGCGCATACCGTGTCTCCGTGCGTCGAACGACCACGTCACCTGATCGGTCAGGATCGGGCTCGGCACGATTGTGGACGGCACCCAGTCCGCATCGATCAACCACCCCGTGGCGGAGATGTCCCAGATCTCCTTCGAACGCGCGAACTGATTATTCCGGTAGATCTCGAACGTTTCGAACAGGAACTGGCCGATCGCACCGTGCGGCTTCACATACTGCTCCATCTCCGCGACGGTCGTCAGCAGATGTGAGGAGACGCCTCGGCAGGGCACCTGAACGAACGGCACACCGGAATCGAAGATCACCTGTCCTGCGGGAACGTCCTGTTTGAGGTTGAATTCCCGAGCACTCGGCGCCTGCATCGGCTGACCGCCCAGCCAGACCACGACGATCTTTTGGACGATCGAAGGATCCATCAGGATCGCCGAGGCGACGTTCGTGATCGCCCCGATCGGCGTCACATAAAGGGGGTCATTCCCCGAGTTCGCCCGCTCCACGATCTGCCGCGCCGCCTCGCTCTCGACCGGTTCCGACCGTGACGGTAGATAGCGATCTGATCCCTTGTATACACAATCACGCTCGGTAACCCCCATCCGTTCGAGAAGACGCAGGATCTCGTCATAGCTCTTCTCCATTCCGTCTGCGGGACTATCGCTCCTATTGTTGTGGAACGGAGCCGCACAGATGGCCTCCAGCTCGATACGGTCAGGACTCAGGAGCGCGTGCACGACGGCAAACTGATCGTCCACCTCATTGTAGGTGTCGGTATCGAGCAATACGCGGATCTTCCCCGTCGGTGGGGTGAGTCGTTCGAACCTGAGTGCCTGGGATAGGGTTGGGTATTCCATCTTGCCTCCTGACGCGTTACTCGTCGTTAGCGCTTACCGAACTTCTCGATCGACTGAGCCAACTCCGGATTGCTCTCGGCGTAGGTCTCGAGTGGGATACCATGAACGGCCGCTTCCCAGCACTGCAGCAGGGCAATATTCCCGGCCGGTGGCCCGCCCGGATGTGCCATCATCCCGCCGCCTGCGAGATACATCACGTCCACGCTGTTGATTCGCGCGTAGGTTTCCGGCGCCTGCATCCCTGTCTGACCCGACGAGATGACCGGCATCACGGGATACCCGCCCAGGAACCGCTCGAAGCACGCCTGAATCGAGTTCACAACCGAGTCATCCGGTTCCCAGAACTTGTTCTGCAACCCGTTCACGTGGATATGATCAGCCCCCGCCAGTCTCCAGATCTTCTGATACGCACGGAACCCCATCCCCAGGTGTGGTGAACGGGTATACATCCCCCACCCGTTCCGATGACCGTGGATCGGCAGCTCGCAATGTTTACGCAGATGTGCGAGCGCGACAGGTCCGATGCTGTTCAGGCTCACCATCACACACGTACCACCAGCAGCCTTGACCATATCGTGGTGGCGAAGCATCGCGTCGAGTTCGTCGGTGATGTTGAAGGCGTACATCACCTTCTTTCCGTTCGCCTCCGCCGCCTCGTTGATGACCGCCATCACCTTCTCGACACGCTCCTCGATCGGTGAGTGCGGCGGATTGGCCATCAGCTCGTCGTCCTTAACGAAATCGATATCAGCCCCAGCCAGATCCCGAACGAGGTCAGCCGTCGCCTCCGGACTCAACCCGACGCTCGGCTTCACGATCGTGCCGATAATAGGGCGATCCTGCACACCAGCCAGTTCGCGAGTACCCGTGATCCCGAATTGCGGTCCCGGATATGCTTCCTTGAACGCGTCGGGCACCTCGATGTCGACCAGCTTCAACCCTGACACATCACGGAGCTCAAACAGGTTCCCCGCCACCGTCGCGATCAACGTCGGCAAATTCGCCCCCATATTCTCGATCGAAAACGAGAGCCGAACCTCAGCCCGCTGGTATGTCCCGGAGCTGGATTCCGCAGCTCCCGGAAGACTCGGCGCCTCCGCCGGATCCAGCAGCTTCACTTCCTCGATCCTCGCCCTGAACCGCTCCTTGAGGTCCGCAGTCTCGCCCGGCACCTGCACAAAAGTCCCTGAAGACTGTTCCCCTCCCACCACATCCGCCGCCCGCTCGATCTCATACGGCGACTCCATCCAATACGTCGCTTCTACCCGCTCAGCCATTCCATTCCTCGTCTTATTCGCCGTGTCCTCGAGTAGCGCGCCCACGCGCGCATCCAGAGACAGCCCTGCCCAGATCAACCCGGATCGCCTTCCCCATAGAGCCGCCTAGAGCCACAGCGCTGCCCCCTCCGTGTCTTCCAAGTCCTCAGTGGTCCCCGCCTTGGGGTTAAATTATGAAATCAAAACCCGCTTCCCGTAACCAATGTGCTCAGCCAACCGCTCGACCGCCTTCTCCCCATCCCCGGCGATCACCGCATCCGCGATCGCCTTATGCTCGCGATAAGCGGTCGTCGGCCGATCCGCCACTCGAGTCGACACCGTTCGCGCCACCCGATACAGCTTCTCCATCAAGTCCGTCATTGACGCCACAATCTGCCCGTTCCCGTGAAACTCACAGATCAGATGATGAAAAGCCACATCCTCTCGCGTGAACCCATCCACATCGCCCTGCCGGGCGCACTCCGACTGTGCCTTGAGGTTCCCCCGCAGACGCTTGCGCTGATAGGAGGTCAGATTCCCGGCCAGAGCCCGGATCACGAACGACTCGATCGCCAGCCTGAACTCGAAGAAATCGGCGACCTCTTCGATCGAGAACTCTCGGACCACAATGCCCTGCTGCGGCGAGATCCGGACAAAACCCTCCGCCTCCAGACGCTCCAGAGCCGAATGAACAGGCGTAGGACTCATATCCAATTGCTTGGCCAGCGCGCGCTTGGAAAGGAAGCTTCCGGGAATCACGCGCTCCCGAAGAATCATCTCCTTGATCTCGCGATAGGCGCGTGTCCGCAGCAGATCTCTTGATGTCGTCTTCTCGTTCACGGGGTGCAATACCCTAACATACAACTGATATGCCAGTTAATAACCTTGCCATTCTCCTTCTCGGGCTGACCGGGACCTCGCGTGCCCTACCTGTTATTGCGTTTCGGTTTTCTTTCGCGTCTTCGTGCTGGCGGCTTTCGCGCCTGTGTGTCTTCGTGGTTGATTCCGGTTTCTAGAGCTTCGCCTGAATATGCATCCAGTCGAAGTTCCGCTGCCGCCCCAGGCTCACCCACCCTTCCGATTCCCAGATCTACGACCAGGCATCGTAGTCAGGCTTCGCAAACGATGCCTGGTCTCGCCCCAACTTCAACCGATTCTGTTCCGGATCGTAGTCGACGGCGATCCCCCAGTTGTGCATCGAATACCGATCCCCGCCACGCATCTTCCACACGTGAGACAACCGCCCCACAGATCGAGCCGTAACCGCTTGATCTCACGCAAACCATATTGGTCCAGCACATTCGCCAGAACCGTCCGCATACTGTCAGCGACGAGCTCATGACAGGTGACCCGATGGACCACCGTCCGCTTGTCCCACGACAGCTTGTTCGGATACGGCAGGTCGATCCGTTCCTGGCGCGTGTTCACCTCCCCATAGAATGCGATCAGGTCAGCCTCCGGGTTCTGGCTTGGCCAGTTCTGAGGGTTGGGCTCCGGAAGCGACTCGGGACACCATATCCGTGGCTCGACCTTCCCGACCAGCTTCTCCACAAGGGTCTCATAGGCATAGATCGTTTGCGACCTCTAGAGTCCCTCCACGGATTCCGTCTCGACGTTGTCCTCGACCGCAAGAAGCTGGATGAACCCGACTGCTTTCCGTCGCTTCGACCAGTTCCGGTCGAGGCCGTCGACCTTGTTCAGGGCAGCCAGCGTCTTCGGCCCCAGATCTCCATCTACTGGGCCCCTCCTGAGTCGTCTGGCCTTCAACTGCTCCTGCACGAAGCGAATAACGGCTTTCGTCACGGGCCCACCGCCTCAACCAGCCAGCTTGCCCTTGATGCACACGACCGCGTACGGCGCCAACACGAGCGACACCGTCCCGCCAATGGTCTCCGCATTTTGGATATCCTTCCTGCTCCTGAAACTTCGTGGCTCCGTCGTCGCCAGCTTCACCGTTTCCCCGTCCAGCACCTCGACCCGCACGCTCCCCTCCAGACCCGGACACAGGACACGCGCCTCCTGTGGAACGTCGGTCGTGTTCGCAACCAGGATCCGCACCCAGGCATCCTTGCGAACGGCGAGGCCATCAACCCGAAGATGATCGGTCGAATCGGAACGGAGCATCGTTCCGCCACGCATGCCTCCAAACCAGGTCATCACGTGGGCCATCGGGAATACGCTGTCAGGCTCCGCGCGAAACGGTTCAGGTGACCCGCCCTCAGTCTCCAACACACCTTTCCAGCCGGTCGTCTCGAAGTAGGTCACGCTCGCCGCCCCACTCTGCGTGAGATACTTGAGGCTGCCGACCAGCCATGCTGCGCCAAACAGAGACATCTGTCTCACATCCACAGAAGACGGCAGCGTGCCCGAATCGGCATCTGACTCGGGCACGGTCGCGTTCGGGTTGAAACGCGGCGACAACGTCACCGGACTGACGTGAACGGGGAGTGTTCCCGCGAACGTACGCGTGCTATCCACGGTCCACCCCTGGGCGATCAGGGTTTCCATCAGGGAAGCGTCATCGAACGCGTGCACCTGGGGATTCAGCGAGTAACAGATCCCATCCAGTACATCCATGTCGGGACGATTCCGGTTCAGCTCCGTGAAGTAGGCGTTCGTTCCCGAGACGATCGGTATATCCTCCACGTGCTCGCGTGCGAGCTCGATCCATTTGCGCTCGGCGACCGCTTCGGCCACGTGATAGATCAGGACACGGCACACGCCAGTGGCTAGTCCATCGATCTTCTCGGCCAACGCTTTCAACTCGGCTGCCGCCGCATCGCTGACCGTGCACGCGAGTTCCAACTGTAGACCAAGAGATGCCGCCTCTAGATCGGCGCGATCCAGAACCGCCTCCCACGCAGCTTCCGACAGCCTCAGGTCAGCTCGAAGGTGATGCAGGTGCATCGTCTCAAGGCCGCGTACATGCGATTCGCTCAATGGTGTGTCGTGTGAGGCGAGAGAGAGCCCCAGTTCCGGCAGCGAGATGCCGTCAGACGGAGTTACCGTCAGGCTCACAACGGATGCGCCGTCGTCATCCCCGGAATCGGCAACGTCGCCGACCAGACGGATCGTCACCTTCTGCTGGATCGCGCTCCCGGATTCGACATCCACCGGGAAGGGAATCTCGAGCGGGGTGCAGTAGGTCTTATAGGAGGCATCGGTCCAGTTTCGCTGATCCTCCATCTCGAACACGTCGCCCTCCAGCCGAACTTCGGCAGTTACCCCTTGAACGACCTCGTGACGGATCGCTCGCATATCCACAAATGGCTGATGGGGTGAGATCGCATCCGGAAAGCGCCCTTCCTCGACCGATCCATCGTCCTTCTCGACCGTGCACGGCTTCCCCGCGACGTACGCGGGCGAGTGAAGAACGCAAAACCCGATCCGGTTCCGGCGGAAGTCGCTGTGTGCCTGCCCATCCATCTCGAACGAGATCGTGCCGGACGTATCCCCTTCGACCGTGGCCTGCCAGCGGAAGTCGATGTCCCGTTCCACGTGCGCACAGTCGAACGTGATCCGGAACGACCGGTCGCCGACTTCCGTGTTCAGGTTGGTAATCTTTGCAGCGATGGTATCCCAGTTGTGATCACGGACGGCCGAATACAGGCCCCTAAGGATCTCTTGGTCACCGAGTTTGATGTATCGGAGAAACCCGATTTGCGGCTCAAAAACTGCAGTGAGCGGGCCGGCCCGAAGTTGAATACGGTCGGGAGATGGGGCGTCTGTTCCTCGCAAGAGTACGTCTGGTGTAGGCATAAGTCCTTTCCGGTGGAGCGGATCATACACGTCAGTCACCCCTAAGGTAAGCCGAGCCTAACACGATGCTACAGAAAAGGCCACGTCGGGTGCAATCAAATGGCCGTCTCTTTCGTCTACAGGTGGAGTCACTGGAGGAGGACCCAGCAACGGAGACGTAGAATCGTGACGTCCTTCCTCACGAAATGGAAGCGGCCCTCGCCTCGATACGCGTGGAGGAACTTGAAGCGATCTACCTCAACATCGTCTAGGGCTATACGGCACAGGAGATCGCTGATCTCATGGGCGCGACGCGCGGCACCGCCCTCAGCCTGATCCACCGAGACAAAATGAAGCTGTCGCGCTACCTGAGTGACGGGACCTAGGAGGATCGTGCGTGAACAATCTGGATCGACAGATCAAGCGCCACTACGACGATCGCCGGATGCGCCCGGAAGGGGTCGAGGAGAAGTCGCGCTGCCACGTGAGTCGGCTCGATGACGAGGACCCCGCTCAGTCACTCCATCGCCGCTTCACCTCGTCCCTCCGCGTAAGCCTCGATGTCCCCCTCCGCGCGCTCCAACGTCGTCCTCCACTCCTGAAGGCCAAGCATTTCGAGAATCTCGAAACGTGCGGCGATCACGTTCGCCTCAAGGTGGTTCGGATCAGCCCCCAGCGCATCGAGCGCGTGAACGTAGGCCAGGCCATACTCCATCCGGTCCCAGTATATCCGGGACTCCTTCGCAAACACGTCGGCCCGCACGTTTTCGGATTGTGCGAACCCAGGTGCCTGCACCAGAGACAGGACCAGGCTAAGGATTAGAATCGGGGTATACAGGATCGTTT
>MDTE01052792.1_pt1 | contig 37409 bp, 42 predicted proteins | sample 811231 | NCBI WGS metagenome assembly MDTE01 (sample SAMN05326651, study PRJNA326480) | marine metagenome | isolation source: seawater | place: Indian Ocean: Red Sea | collected 2010 | reverse complement strand
TTTTTTAAATTTTTTGAAATAGAATTCACTAATATTTCCATATTATTAAATCCATAAACATTTATTTTATAAGGTAACGAAATTCCTTTTACAGCCGCAATTCCTATTCTAATACCAGTAAATGATCCTGGGCCTAAAGATATAAAAATAGAATTTATTTTATTTATTCTTAATTTATTTTTACTTAAAGATTCTTTAATTATTGGTATTAATTGTTTTGAATAAGCTCTTTTTAAAATTTTAGAATAATTTAATATAATTTTATTATTTTTTACAATTAATAAAGAAAACTTTTCTGTACTTGTATCTAAAGCTAATATATTCATATTTATTTAAAATTTATTTAATTTAATATTAATATTTTATTTTAGAATTAATTGTCATGAATTTAATTAAAATTACAAAAAAAATATATCCAGTCGAAATTGAAATTTTATATGCAACAAAAAAAAATTTTACAGGAGAAAAAATTTATAAAAGAAATGATTGTTATTTACATAAAGATGCTATTCCATATTTTGAAAAAAGTATAAAATTAGCTGAAAAATTAAATTTAAAACTAAAAATTTTTGATACATTTCGTCCAGCAGAAGCCCAATGGAAATTATGGAAACATACTCCGGATGAAAAATTTATAGCTCATCCTGAAAAAGGTTCTCCTCATTCAAGAGGTGTTGCAATTGATTTGACTTTGGTAAAAAAAAATCTTAAAGAATTAAATATGGGTACAAAATTTGATAATTTTTCTAATAAGTCATACCATGGAAATAATACAATTTCAAAAGATGCACAAAAAAATAGATATATTTTACTTGGAATAATGATGTCCGCTGGTTGGGATTTTTTTAAGAATGAGTGGTGGCACTATCAATTATTTAATTCTAAAAAATACAAATTACTAAAAAACAATGTTTTAAAAAAGCCATTAATGTAAAAATGAAAAAAATAATAATATATTTAATATTAATTTTTAATATAAATTTCAACTTTAGCCAAAAACTCTTCAGTAATGAAATTTCAGCATCAATTTTTATGTATCACAGATTTGGAGAAAATAATTATCCATCAACTAATATTAAAATTAACCAATTTAAAAATCATATTAATGAATTAAAAAAAAAAAATATAATGTTTTACCAATTCCTGAAATTTTAGATGCATTAATTAATGATAGAGCTTTGCCAAAAAATACAATTGGCATAACTATAGATGATGCGTATTTGAGTATTTATGAAAAAGCTTATCCAATTTTAAAAAAGAACAATTTTCCTTTTACTATTTTTGTTTCTACAGGTTCTATTAATTCAAATTCTAAAGTCTATATGAGCTGGAAACAAATAAATGAAATGATAAATTCTAACTTACCAGTATCAATTGGGAATCATACTGTAAATCATGGGCACCTCGCAGAAAAAACGGAAGCAGAAATAATGAACGAAATAATAAAATCAAATAATGATTATTTAGAAAATATAGGATATAAACCTAATTTTTTTGCATATCCATATGGAGAATATAGTTTAAAAACAAAAAACATTATAAAAAAAAATTTTGTGGCTGCTTTTGGTCAACATTCCGGATCTCTATATGATGGAATTGATTTACATGAGTTGCCTAGATATGCTTTAAATGAGCAATATGGTGATTTAAAAAGATTTAAATTTGCTGCAAATTCACAAGGATTAAAGTTAAAAGATATTATTCCAGAAAACAAACTTATTAATGATGATAATAATCCACCTTTATTAGGTTTTACTTTAGTTGATAATATAGACGATATTATAAATTGTTATCCTTCTCATGGCATAAAAGCTAAATTAATTAAAGTTGGTGATAAAAGATTAGAACTTAGATTCGATAAAAAATTTCCTAAAGGAAGAACTAGAATAAACTGTACTGTTCAAAATAAAAATATTTGGCAATGGTCTGGATTTCAATTTATAAATTATTAACGTTGAGCACTTTGGTAATCAACAAAATCGTATTTTTCTAGCTTATTTTCCTTAATAATTTTTTTTACGCTTACAACATAGTCTTGCCCTTTTTCTGAATATTTATTTAATTCATTAACTAAATCTAGTCCTTGAAGTTCTTTACCTAATGACCTTGCTTGAATTCTTGATTTTCTAAAATTTTTATATGCAAAATGTGTATTTAAATTTTTAATATATGCATCTACAGAATCATTCAAATTGTCAAAAATTCTTACTTTTATTTTTGGATTTGATATTTCATTAGGTTTTATACCATTAACCTCTTTTCCAATAATCTTTTGACCATAAAGAGCATTTCCTTCCAATGCAAATCTTGAAGTTCCCCAACCACTTTCAATAGCAGCTTGTGCTATTGCAAGAGATATTGGAACAATATCAATTCTTTTTTTCAATTCAGAAATATCATTATCTTTTATTTTATATTCTTTAAAAAGTTTTTTTAGAATTGCAGATTCAAGAACATTCAAATTATTATCTTTTATTTTCTTATCTATACTAAACAAAATTTTTCTTTGTTCCAAAATTGCATTATTAGAATCTTTAATTATTGGATATATAGATTTAATAAAATTTTTCTTTTTTTGAGAAATTGAAATATTTTTTTTTACTTTTTTTGAATCAATATCTTTCTTAAAATTATAACTCTGTGTTTGAATAAATCTTTTTGCTTGATATTCAGGTAAATTTCTACCTTCGTTCTTTTTCGCCAAATTTTCTATATATATTAAAGATAATACAAATATTACTGAGAATCCTAAAATATAAATGTATGATTTATGATATTTTTTTAAATTCATGTAAAAAACTATTTTTATACTACATATAGTAGCAATTATAAAAAATACTACTATTAATTGATATTATATATATATATATACAAAAAATAATGATTTTTCAATGTCTTAATTAACGTAAAAACAATTTTTTTATTCCACAGCCTTAACTTCTTTAACTTCAGGAAAATAATGTTTTAATAAATTTTCAATTCCTTGTTTCAAAGTTGCAGTAGAACTTGGACATCCTGCACATGCACCTTTAAGAATAAGAGAAACAGTTCCTTTGTTAAAATCTTTAAAAATTATATCGCCTCCATCTTGAGCTACAGCCGGTCTAACTTTCTCATCAATTACTTTCTCAATATTTTCTGATATTTTATCTTTTTTCTTTTTTTTTATTTGTTTAGAACTTGTTTGTTCTTCAATTAAATATTTGTTATTCGAAATATAATCTAATAAAAATGTTAAAATTTTAGTTTTTAAAACAGACCAGCTAAAATTTTCCTGTTTTGTAATAGAAACAAAACTATCGCCTAAATACAAACTTTTTATACCTTTTATTTGAAAGATTTCATTTGTAAATTTAAACTTCTTTGCCTCTTTTATATTTTTAATTTCTATTCCTTTATTAGTAATATATTTTTTGCCAACTACAAATTTAAGTGTTTCTGGATTTGGTGTTATTTTTGTTTCAATATTCATTTACAAAGAAATATAATTATTATAAATCAAACATTCAATAGTCCTACAATTTTTTTTATTTCTTTTAAATTAGATAATGATATTTGATTTGCTTTTTCCTTACCATTATTTAAAATTTTTTTTAAATAGTCTTTATTTTTTAAATATTCATTCATTTTATCTGAAATAGGGCTTATTTTATTGATTGTAAGTTCGGCCAGCAAATTTTTAAAATCCGCAAAACTTTTTCCCGCCACTTCTTGCAAAACCTTTTCTATGTCTTTTTCATCTAAGGCAGCATATATTCCCAATAAATTTTCTGCCTCCGGTCTATCCTTTAATTCTTCTTTTTTTGATGGTAAAGGAAATTCATCAGTTTTTGCTTTACGTATTTTTAAATTAATTAAATCTTTTGTGTCTGTAATATTTATTCTTGAATAATCTGATTCATCAGATTTACTCATTTTATTTCTTCCATTTCTTAAACTCATCACTCTCGTTGCTTGCCCAAATATTTGTGGTTCTGGCAATGGAAAAAAATCTATATTATAAGATTTATTGAATGACCCAGCTATATCTCTAGATAATTCCAAATGTTGTTTTTGATCTTCTCCTACCGGGACATGGGTTGCTTTATAAGCTAAAATATCAGAGGCCATTAAAACAGGATAACTATAAAGACCTAAAACAGCATTATCTTTTTTTTTTCCAGCTTTTTCTTTAAATTGCGTCATTCTATTTAACCAGCCAATTGGAGTAAAACAACTAAGTATCCAAGTTAATTCAGCATGAGTTGAAACAGAACTTTGATTAAAAATAATAGTTTTTTTTGGATCTATCCCTGCTGCTAAATACGCTGCTGTTACTTCCAAAGTATTATTTTCTAATTCTTTAGGATTTTGTTTAACTGTTAATGCATGTAAATCAACAATACAAAAAATACATTCAAAATCTTTTTGCAATGAAACCCAATTTTTAATTGCGCCTAAATAATTTCCTAAATGCAAATTGCCAGTTGGTTGGACTCCGGAAAATATTCTTTTCATAATTATAAGTTAATAAATTTATTAAATGTGTTATACATTTTTTTTTAATTTAATTTAAAAGGCTTGAAATTAGAAAATAAAAAAAACTTAAAGATATATATTAAAAAAATATAAAAAATAATACAAATTAAAATAAAAATTGATAAATTTAAAAATTCAAAATTTGAAAAAATTTTCATAAAATCTTTAAAATAAAAAACACTAAATAAAAAAATTAAATTTATTATTAAAATTTTTTTAAATCTTATTTTAATTAATTTATCAAATTTAATTTGATTTTTTTGCATTAAAAAATAAAAAAGAAGATAACAATTTATCCATGAAGAAATTGCTGTTGCTAATGCAATTCCAACATGTTGAAAAAATTGCATTAAAATTATATTTAATAAAAAATTAATTAATACGCAAAATATCGCTATCTTAACTGGGGTAGATGTATTTTGTCTAGAAAAATAAATTGGCGATAAAATTTTAACTAAAACATATGCTGGAATTCCAATAGCAAAAGCCTGCAATGCTTTAGCAGATAATATAGTATCTTCAGATAAAAACTCTCCTCTTTCAAAAAGAGACCCTATTATTATCTCAGCTAAAATAAATATTGCCAATGATGCTGGCAATGCTAATAAAAAAGAAAATTCAATTGCACGATTTTGAGTTTTAAAAACTTTTAAGTTTTGATTACTACTTATTTGTTTTGATAATGTAGGTAAGAGCGCTGTTCCAAAAGCAACTCCAATAAGAGCTATAGGTAATTGGTTAATTCTTTCAGCATAATATAAATATGAAATTGATCCTGTTGGTAAAAAAGAAGCTAAAACTATATCAATTAATAAATTAATTTGTATAACGCCGGCACCAATAGCTCCAGGTATTATTAACTTAAATAATTTATTTATATTTTCAGATAACTTTGGTTTTTTGAAAAAAATTTGCAAATTATTTTTATAAATACCAAATATTAAAAAAATTAATTGAAAAACACCTGCAAAAAAAACAGCCCAGGACAACATATGTCCTTTTGTAACAAAAGTGTCTTCAAAAGAAAAAACAAATACAATAAAAGTTAAATTTAAAATTATTGGGGCTGCAGATCCAATAGCAAATTTATTAAAAGAATTTAATACACCAGTGTATAAAGAAACTAAAGAAATAAAAAATAAATAGGGAAATGTAATTCTAGACAATTGAATTAATAAATTAAGCTTTTCAGGGTCATTGCCAAAACCTGGCGCTAAAAAATATACTAGCAATGGCATAAAAAATTCAAAAATTATTATTACGAAAAAAAGTATGAAAAAAAGTAAGGAAAAAACTTCTGAGCCAAAATTTAGTGCCTTACTTTTTCCTTTATTTTTTAAAATTGAAGAAAAAAGTGGTATAAAAGCAGCTGAGAATGCTCCCTCTGCAAATAAACGTCTAAAAAAATTTGGTAGTTTAAATGCAACAAAAAAAACATCAGCTATTACTCCAGCTCCAACAATTGCAGCTATAAAAATATCTCTTAAAAATCCTAAGAATTTACTTACAAACGTAAAAGAACTTATTGTTAAAAAAGGTTTAATTAATTTCATTAATTTTTTAATAAGAATTTAATACTTGTTTTCAATTTATTAATTTTATCTTTAGATATTATTTTATTTCCTTTTAAATCTTGAATATAAAAAATATCATTTGTTCCATATCCTAATGACAAGATTTTTGCACTAATAATTTTTAATTTTAATTCATATAATTTTTTAGTTAAATCATAAATTAGACCAACTCTATCAAAAGAACTTATTTCTAATATTGTATATTGATCACTCATATTATTATCAATAAAAATTTTATTATTAATATTAAATAAGTTTGATCTATAATATTTTTTTTTCTCTTTTTTTATTTTTACATCAACAGATAGTTGATTATTTATCACTGAATACAAATTACTTTCTAACTTTGGAAAATGATATATTTTATCTAACATTCCATGATTTATATCTCTGAGGTATAAAATGTCCATTACCATTCCACTTTTTAAAGTAAAAACTTTTGCTTCTATAACATTAAAACCTAATAAAGAAATACTCCCAGATAATTTATATAATAATCCGGGTCTATCTTTAGTGTAAACTATTATTTCTGTTGCTAATTTCTCCTTATCTTGTTCAAGATGAATAAAATCTGTGTTTTTATATTTTTTTAAAATATTTAAACATTTAAAAATTTTTTTTTTATCATTAATTAAAAAAAAATCATCAGGAAATAAATTCAAAAAAAAATTTTTTCTACTAAAAGATAATCTTTTATCATTTATTAAATTAATTTTAATAATATTACTTTCTTTTTTTTTTATTTCTCCAGATGTATTTAGAAATAATTTTCTAGTTTTTAAAAATAATTGTTCTAAAGGGTATTTATTCCAAGGATTCCATATAGATGCTCCAGTTGCTTTCATATCAGCAATGGTAAAAAGAAATAAAAGTTTTAATTGTTCTAACGATTTAACTTTTTTAAAAAATTCAAAAATTGTTTTATCATCTTCCAGATCTCTTTTTTGAGATATTTTATTCATTAATAAATGATTTTTTATTAACCATACAACTATATCAGTTTCTATTTTTTCAAATTTTATTAAATTACAAAAATCCTTAGCAATTTTACTTGAAACAATTGAATGATCATAACCTGTTCCTTTACCTAGATCATGAAAAAACATAGAAATATAAAGAATCCTAGGAGAAATTATTTCAGAAAAAATTTCATTATAAAATATATTTTCTTTATTTTTTTTTTCAAAAGCATTTATATACCCAATTGCCTTTAATGTATGCTTATCAACTGTATATGTATGAAATCCACCAAATTGAATTTGTCCTGTTATCCTTTTAAAATCTGGTATCAAAATACCTAAAATACCTAAAGCGTTCATCAATTCTAAAAATTTTTCTGGATTTTTTTTTGAAGTCAAAATTCTTAAAAAATAAAACAAATATTTTTTTTTTTTAAATTCTTTTTTTATTTCATCTAAATTATCTAAAAATAATTTTGATGCTTCTGGATGTAAATCAACATTATTTTTTTGAGCTAATTCTATAATTCTAAAAAAAGATTCATAATTTTTTTTAGAAAAATCTTTAAAAAAATTTATTTTTTTATTTTTAATAACAAATTCATCTATTATTATTTTTTTTTCTTTCTTAATTGAAATTAACTTTTCCTTATTTTCAACCAAAGTGCACCATATTCTTAGTAAATTGCTTACTTTTTTTGCTATAGAAAAATAATCTTTCATAAAATTTTCTATTGCTAGTAATGCTTTTGTATTCTTATATCCCATATTTCTAGCTATTTGATTCTGATATTCAAAGTTTAATTGTTCATTCGGTCTTTTAGAAATAATATGTAAAAAGGATCTTACTGACCAAAAAAATTCTTTTGCTTTTATAAATGTTTTAAGAGAATTTTTATCAAGAATTTTATAATTAATTAAATCATTTAAATTTCTAATCTGATAAAAAAATTTACCTATCCAATCTAAAATTTGTAAATCTCTAATAACGCCCTTGCCATTCTTTACATTTGGTTCTAGAAGAAATTTTGTATCTCCCACTTCTAAAAGTCTTTTATCTCTATCTTTAAAAATAGCTTTTACAAATCTTTTTTTATAATTACTTATAATTTTTTTTTTGTAATTAAAAATTAAATTATCGAAAATATTTTTATTTCCTACAATAAAACGACTATCAAGAGTTGATGTACAAATATCTAATTTTTTTTTACTATAAACTATACATTCATTAATAGTTCGCGTTGCATATCCAACTTTTAAACCCAAGTTCCACAAAACATATAAAATCGGCTTTACAATTTTTTTTAAATCATTTTTATTTTTTATTGAATGAAGAAATAATAAATCAATGTCTGAATAAGGAGCAAGCTCTTGTCTTCCATACCCTCCAGTTGCAACTATCGCATAGTTTATTTTATTTTCTTCTGAAACAAAATTCTTAAAACACTTAAATATTATTTTATCTAAAAGGTTTGATCGTTCATTTGCTAACATTAAACCCTTTCCATTCTTTTTAAATTTTCTTATTAATTCTTCATTTTTATTTTTGTAAATTTTTTTTAATTTTGTTGAAACAAAATTAACATTTATATTCTTTTTATTTTTTTTTTTAAAAAAATTACCAATCTTTAAATCTTTAAGTGATTGAAATATATTCATTTTCAATAATTCACAAATTTATTATACATTTTCTTTATTTATTCATAATTTATCAATAATTACTTAAACTGCATATGTAATTAAATTTTTTTTCATATGTAATAAATCTGTAATATTTTAATGATGAAATATGCCTAATATTATTATTAATTACATTTTAATAGATAATTTAAATGAAAAAAATATTTAAAACTTTATTAACTACTTCGACAATTATACTAACAATAACCTTAGCTCAAGCTAGAGATCAAATAAGAATTGTAGGCTCAAGTACTGTTTATCCGTTTGCAACTGTTGTTGCAGAAAAATTTGGCATTTCTACTGAATTTAAAACTCCTGTTGTGGAAAGTACAGGCTCAGGTGGTGGGTTAAAAATCTTTTGTCAAGGCATTGGCCCAAGACATATAGACATCACAAATGCTTCAAGACGCATAAAAAGCAAAGAAGTTAAAAAATGTGCTGATAATGGTATAACTTCAATAACTGAAGTTAAAGTTGGATACGATGGTATAGTTATAGCAAATATTAAAAATGCTAAACCAATGAAAATTGATAGAAGACATATTTGGTTAGCTCTTGGTAAAAATATTATGGTAGATGGCAAAATTATTCAGAATCCACATAAAACTTGGAAAGATGTAGATAAATTACTTCCAGATATAAAAATTGAGGTTTTAGGACCGCCACCAACTTCAGGAACTCGTGATGCTTTTGCGGAGCTTGGTTTAGAGGGTGGTTGCAAAAAATTCCCGGAAATAAAAGCTATGAAAAAAATTGATAAAAAAGCTTTTAAAAAACTTTGTCATACAATTCGCGAAGATGGAGTTTATATTGAAACTGGAGAAAATGATAATTTGATTGTTTCCAAACTTATTGGCAATCCTAAAGCTTTTGGAGTTTTTGGTTACAGTTTTCTTGAACAAAACAAAGATAAACTTCAAGGTTCAATAATTGAAGGTAGTGTTCCAACATTTGATAATATTTCTTCAGGTGAATATCCTGTTTCTCGTTCCCTGTATTTCTATGTTAAAAATGCACATATAGGAAAAATTCCAGGCATAAAAGAATATGTTGCTGAGTTTACTAGCGAAAAAGCATTTGGAACTGGCGGATATTTACAAGAAAAAGGTTTAATTTCAGCTCCTGAAGCAGAGAGAGCAGAAATAAGAGCAAACGCTTTAAGCTCATCTGTAGCATGGTTAGCTGATATTAAATAATAATAAAATATTTTTAATTAAACCACACTAAGTTTTAAAACTTTTAGAAATCGATTCTCCAATTTATTTGAATTGCATCAGCTTCATCTGAGGTATTAGATGCATCAGAAAAATTAAAGTCAGCATTATAATATTCTACTTGGACACTGTGATAAGGATTAAAAAAATAATTAAAGGTAAGAGTATGGTCTGTTATATCACCTCTAGTTTTATTATTTGCAGCATCTGTATAATCTTGATAACCATAACGATATGCTATCATTGCAGCATTACTTGCTTTAATTCTACCATATTTACCTTTTTTAGAATTATAAGCTCTCATTCTTTTACCTTGCCCAAAAGGTAAAAAATAAGAAGCAGTAACATAATGCGCCCATGCACTAAAATCATATTCAGCAGCAACAGAAGTGCAAGATCCGCCTGTTAAAGCATCTTCACCACAACCATCAACTGACATCCACATTCTTTCATATTGAACATCTAATGGTCCTTGTCCGAAAGCAAGTTCAATGCCGTAACGCGTAGCATCTTTATGTTCACCAGTTTTCAAAATATCTAATCTTGGGCCAGAACTAATAAAGCGAGATGCGTCAGTACTACTAGAACCCCAATCATTATCACCTCCATCGACTTTATTGTATCCCCACATAAAACCTGTATGCAGCCGTTGTTTTTCTTTTTTATTAAACACTAGTGGCGAATAAGTAGCTCGGACCCCATAAGTCCCATGTGTCAAATCAATATCAGAATTTTTACCTTCGCCGACAGAATAACTTAAATGTGTTGTCCAGTTTTTTCCACTAGATAGCAATCTATATCCCTTGCTACGCTCACCTTGACACCAAGAACTTAGTGTTCCGTGCCGCTCGATATGATTCATAAAACGGCTACTGTTTTGAGCTTCTAAACCACAAGGTGTTTGATCGTTACCAACTATAAATTTATGTTTAATGTCATTCATTTTAAATTGATATCCAATCCAAACATCTTTAAAATCAATATTACCATCTAAAACAGTCTCCATATACGGTGCAAAATCAGGTTCAATCTTAAAAGAAACTGGACCAATTTGACCTGATGCCCCGAGCCTAATTCTTCTATAATATAAATAATCGCTATTAGTGGTTATTGTATTTCCATTATCATCAATATCGGCAACCCCTGATTGAATATTAATTCGACCAAAGATTTGGCCTTTAATATTTTTATTTTTGGACTCCCACTTAAGTCCTGTATCTGCATTAACAACTGATATTAAATTAATTGAAATTAATGCTGAAGTTATTATTAATTTTTTTTTTATAATCATTTACTACCAAAGTATTAATAAGCTCAAACTTAAAAATAGTAAATTTGTACTACAAGAAATTGTCAAAAATATTACAAATTTATTACTTAAGTTTTTTTTAAAATTTTTTTTTCTATATATCAATAATTAAAATTGACTATTTTTTTTTTTTAAAATTATAAGAAGATAAATTCCAGGAATCGCAGCAATAGAAGTAAAAATAAAAAAAGGAATCCAATTAATTGTATCTACCAAATATCCGCCAGGTGAAGAAAGAAACGTTCTGCCAAATGAAGCAAGAGCAGATAAAAGAGCATATTGTGTAGCAGTATAACGAACATTACAAAGACTCGACAAATAAGCAATAAAAGCCGCTGTTCCCATTCCACTTGCAAGGTCCATAAAACCAATAGTTACAATTAAAAAACCAATATTGTCTCCTATATAAGCTTGGATAGCATAAAATAAATTAGATAACATTTGTAAAATACCACATAAAAGTAAACTTTTAAAAATTCCAGATTGAGTAACAATAATTCCTCCAATAAATGCCCCTGTAAGAGTTGCTGCTAGTCCAAAAATTTTACTAACATTCGCTATTTCAATTTTGCTAAATCCCATTTCAATGTAAAAAGGATTGGCTACAACACTAACAAGCGCATCTCCAAATTTATACAAAACAACAAATAATAAAATTATTACCCAATTACCTTTTTTCATAAAATCACGAAATGGATTAATCACAGAATTATTAAACCACTGCAAAATATCTTTTTTCTTTTCTATATCAACCAAGGATCCCTGTTCCGGTTCACCAGAAACTAAAATTGCAAATGAGCCGATTAAAATTTGAAGAGACATTAAAATATAAACTACCGACCATTCATAAAATGAAGCTAAATATAAAGCCCCAGCACCAGCAGATAACATACCTATTCTATAACCAAATACAATCATTGCAGCGCCAGCACCGTAAAATTTTTTCTCTAAACTTTCAACTCTGAAAGCATCAATTACGATATCTTGACTGGCTGAAAAAAAAGCAACTAAAAGTGCTGCTAATGCAGTTAATTTTGGATCGACTGCTGGATTACTATATCCAAGAAAAATTAAAGATAAAATTAACAAAATTTGTGTTAATAAAATCCAACTTCTTCTTCGTCCTAAATAATTTGTTAAAAATGGTATTTTTAAATTATCCATAAATGGTGCCCATAAAAATTTTAAACTGTACGGAAGTCCAACAAGTGCAAAAAAACCTATTGTTGTTTTTGTTATTCCTATTTCTACTAACCAGACTGACAATGTAGATAATGTAAGTAAAAGTGGTAGGCCTGAAGAAAAACCTAAAAGCATTATTACAAGTAATTTTTTATTAAAGTAGATAGAAAAATTTTTAAACTGATTGTATAAAATCATTTTTATTTATCTTTTAATTCTTTATTAATTAAATCAAATAAATTTTTTTCTGGTCTTGCTCCAAAATGACTAATTATTTCTCCAGCTACTATAGATGCAATATTTCCACTTTTCAAAATTGAAAAACTTTTTGATAATCCATATAAGAATCCTGCTGCAAATAAATCGCCAGCACCGGTAGTATCCAAAACTTTTTCAAAAACTATTGGTTTAATTTCAATAATTTCCTTATTTTTATAAATCTTTGATCCTTTTCCACCTTTCGTAATTGCAACAATTTCCGTCATTGAGGATATTTCTTTTGCACTTTCTTCATAATTATCTGTTTCAAATAATTCTTTAGCTTCAATTTCATTTGCAAATATGATATCAACATGTTTATCAATCAATTCTTTGAATTCAGTTCTGTGTTTTTTAACACAAAAGGGATCTGATAAAGTTAAAGAAACCTTATTATTATACTTGTGTGCAATTTCAGCAGCCTTAACTAAACTTTCTTTAGCCAATTCTTCTTCCCAACAATAGCCTTCTAAATATATTATTTTTGAATTTTTAACTACTTCTTCATCAATATCTTTTGGATTTAATAATGAACAAGCTCCTATGAAAGTATTCATTGTTCTTTGAGCATCAGGAGTTACAAAAATAAAAGATCTTGCTGTTCCCGGACCACTAACTGCAGGTTCAGTATTATAAAAAACCTTGGAATCTAATAAACTTTTTGAAAAAGCTCTTCCTAAATCATCATTTTTAATTTTCCCGATAAATGCTGGTTTTCCGGATAAAGATGCAAAGCCAACAGTTGAATTTGCAACTGAACCTCCTGCTACTTCTAAACCTTTTTTTAATGATGAATAAATTTCCTGAGCTTTGTTTTCATTTATTAAAGTCATAACACCTTTTTTTAAATTATTATTTTTTATAAAAGATTCATCTACTTTATACAAAACATCTACAACTGAATTTCCAATACCTAAAAGATCAAATTGCTTCATTTTTTTTATCTAAAAATTTATTGTTAAATAAACATAAATCATTTACTACACAATTATTACATTCAGGATTACGAGCTTTACAAACATATCTTCCATGTAAAATTAATAAATGATGGGCTTTTTTTTTATATCTTTCAGGAACAATTTTCTCCAATCCTAGTTCTACATCTAAAGGTTTTTTACCTTCTGCTATTTTTGTTCTATTAGAAACCCTAAAAATATGAGTATCAACTGCAATTGTTGATTTTTTAAAAGCAATATTAAGTATAACATTAGCTGTTTTTCTTCCTACGCCAGGCAAAGAAATTAACTCTTCTCTAGTGTTAGGAATTTTTCCTTTAAATTTGCTTAATAATATTTTACTTAAATTAATAATATTTTTCGCTTTTGAATTATATAGCCCTATAGTTTTAATTAATGATTTTAATTTAATTATACCTAAATCTACAACATCTTTTGGTTTATCAACTAATAAAAAAAGTTTTTTTGTTGCTTTATTTACCCCAATATCAGTTGATTGCGCAGATAAAACAACTGCAAGTAATAAAGTAAAATTATTTGTGTATTTTAAATCTGATTTTGGATTTGGAATTTTTTTTGAAAGTCTTTCAAAAAAAGTATTTATATTTTTTTGCTTCATATTTTTTTTAAAACTACAAATATGATTAACATTTATTTAATCTTAAAGTATATTAAGCTAAATTTTTTTTTATATAAATGTTTAATAGAAATAATCTATATCAAATAACTTTATATCCTCATAGGAGCTTAAATAAAATAGGTTTTTTTATTCTTATGTTTTTCTTAACATTTTTTAGTTTTTTTGCTGGAATAGTATTTATGTCAATTGGCGCATGGCCAGTTTTTGGTTTTTTTGGTTTAGATGTTTTGCTAATTTATATTTTTTTTAAAATAAATTTTAATAGTGGAAAAAAAAAAGAAATTATAATTTTAAAAAAAAATAAATTAATAATTAAAATTTACAATTCAAAAATAATTAAAAAAATATATAAATTTGATCCTAATTGGATAAAAATTAATTTAACAAAACTGAAAAATAAAACTAGTACATTACAAATTTCATCAAAAAATAAATCAATAATTATTGGTTCATTCCTAATCCATCAAGAAAAAATAAATCTTGTAATATCATTAAATAAAGCTTTAAAAAAAAACAATTTTAATTATGCAAAAATAAATGTCGCAAATTAATAAAAATACTCTGGCATTTCTATTACTTTTTTTTTTAGGATTAATATGGGGTAGTTCTTTTTTATTTATTAAATTTACTGTTATATCAATGAAACCTTTAACTGCAGTTTTATTAAGAATGTCTGTTGCCTCTCTATGTTTATTTATTTTTCTTAAAATAAAAAAAATTAATTTACCATTAAAAAAAAAAGATTTTTTAAATTATTTTGTAATTGCTATATCAGGAAATGTATTTCCTTTTTTTTTAGTAAGCTGGGCTGAAATTACTATCAACACTAATATGACTGGTATAATTATGGGATTAATGCCAATTACTACTGTTTTCTTAGCTTATTTTTTTGTAAAAGAAGAGAAAATAAATCAATATACATTTTTAGGAATTTTTCTAGGATTTAGCGGTTTATATTTTTTATTAGAAATATCAAAAGGAATTAATGCAAATTTAGAATCTCAAACTGCTGTAATTATAGGAACTATTAGTTTTGCTATAGCAACAATTTATACAAGAAAAATACCTAATTTTAATCCTCTGTTTTTATTAACTGGATCAACTTATTTGGCTTTTTTTATACTAATTCCTCTTGTTTTAATTTTTGATAATCCTTTAAATTCAGCACCAACTGAAAAAAGTATAATTTTTGGTATAATTTTAGGAATTTTAAATACAGCTATTGGAGGTTTAATTTTTTTTAAATTAATAAAACTATCCGGCGCTGCTTTTACTTCGACAGTTAATTTTATAACACCTTTTGTTGCTATAATTTGGGGATATATTTTTTTAAATGAAACTTTAAATCCAAATCAAATTTTAGGATTCTTTTTTATTTTAATTGGTATTTATTTAGTTAAAAAATCAACTAATTCCTAAAATATCAGTCATTTTAAACAATCCGTTTTTTTTTTTAGACAACCATATAACTGCATTAATTGCCCCTAACGCGTATATAGAACGATCAAAACCTCTATGTTTCAATTCAATTTCTTCTTTTTTATTATTAAAAATCACCGAATGATCTCCAACGATATTTCCTTTTCTTTTACAATAAAAATTTATTTTACCTGTTTGTTTCTTTCTATTTTTATTAGGTTTTAATGTCGATTTATTAGATAAATTTAAATTATTAATTTCAGTAACCGCATGTCCTAAAGCAAGAGCAGTACCAGATGGTGCATCTTTTTTATTTTTATGATGAATATCTAAAATTTCAATAGATGTATCTTTATTAAAAAGAACTTTTGACGCTTGTTTTACAAGTTCAATTAATAAATTTATTCCTATACTCATGTTTGGAGCATAGACAATTGGAATCTTTTTCGATACTTTTCTAATTTTAAATAACTGTTTAGAAGTTAAACCGGTTGTCCCAATTACTAATTTTTTTTTCAATTTCTCAGCATAAATTAATGTTTCCAAAGTACTTTTTGGTGAAGAAAAATCTATGATCGCATCTGCAATATTTAAGCCTTCATTTTTATCACTAATTATTTTTATATTATTTATTTTTTTATTTAAAAAATTAGAATCTTTATTTTCAATAATTGAAACTAAATCAATTATTTTAAAATTTTTAGTTTCTTTAATAATTTGCTGGCCCATACGGCCAGCCCCACCTACTATTGCAAGTTTGATTTTTTTCATAATTTAATTATATATTATTTTTTATTCCAAAGATCCTTTAATCTAGTAAAAAAATTCTCAGATTGTGGACTCACACCTTTTTTATTTTTATCATCTCCAAATTTTTTTAATAAATCTTTTTGGTTTGTTGATAGATTCACCGGAGTTTCAACAAAAGCCTCTAAAAACAAATCTCCTTTATTACTTTGCTTTACTATAGGCATTCCTTTGCCAGATAATCTAAAATTATCTCCTGATTGTGTCCCTGAAGGGATTTTAACTTTTACAACAGACCCATCTAAAGTTGGAACTTCTATATTTCCTCCAAGAGTAGCAATTGTCATAGGTATTGGCGCTTTACAATATAAATTCTCAGAATCTCTTTTAAATATTGAATGAACTTTTTCTTTTATAAAAATATATAAATCTCCTTCAGGCCCTCCTCTATATCCTGCTTCACCTTCGCCAGATAATCTAATTCTAGTTCCATCCTCAACCCCAGCTGGTATTTCTACTGACAAACTTTTTTTTTTGTCCATTCTTCCACTTCCACTACAATCATTACAAGGATTTTTTATAATTTGTCCTTCTCCTCTACAATCCGGGCAAGTTTGCTGAATTGTAAAAAATCCCTGTGATGCTCTTACCGCACCGTGCCCTTCACAAGTAGGACATGTCTCTGGTTTCGAATCGGTTTCATGTCCTTTACCTCCACAATTTGTGCATTTAACTTTATTTGGAACATGTACAACAATTTTTTTTCCAGAAAAAATATCTTCTAATGAAACTTCCATATCATATCTTAAATCTGAACCATATTCTTGTCTGTTAGTTCTACTTTTATTTCTTTTTCTTCCGCCTCCAAAAATATCTCCAATATCATTATCGAAACCTCCAAACATTTCTTCAAAAATATCTGAAAACCCACTTTCATTAAAATTAAAACCTTGATTTCCTGCTCCGCCGTTTTCAAATGCTTGATGACCGAATTGATCATATTGAGCCTTTTTTTCCTTATCTTTTAAAACATAATAAGCTTCATTAATTTTTTTAAATTTTTGTTCTGCCTCTTTATCACCTTTATTCCTATCAGGATGATACTTCATTGCTTTTTTTCTGTAAGCGTTTTTAATTTCTTCATCACTAGATGAATTACTTACACCCAATGTTTCATAATAATCTTCTTTTGACATGGTTTAAGATATAAGAGCTTATAGTTAAAAAAATAAGAGCTAAGCTGATTTTTTATTATCTTTTTTTTTTACTTCTTCAAATTCAGCATCTACAACTTTTTCATCTTTTTTTCCACTAGATTCTTTTTTATTTCCTTCTGGTTGTGCACCTTTTTGTTTTTTTGCCTGTTGTTGCTTTTGCGCTTCTTGCTGAGCTTCTTTATAAATTATTTCGCCTAATTTCATTGAAGCTTGCGTTAAAGCTTCTACTTTAGCTTTTAATTCTTCTTTATTATCACTATCTTTAACCTTTTTAAGTGCCTCTAAACTTTCTTCAATTTTTTTCTTTTCTACCGCACTAATTTTTGATCCATGTTCTTTTAAACTTTTTTCAGTAGCATGAATTAAAGAATCTGCTTGATTCTTTATTTCAACAACTTCCTTCTTTTTTTTATCAGTTTCAGCATGCTTTTCAGCATCTTTAACCATTTTTTCTATTTCTTCTTCTGAAAGACCCCCTGAATCTTTAATAGTTATTTTTTGTTCTTTATTAGTTCCTTTATCTTTAGCAGATACATTTAAAATACTATTAGCATCAATATCAAAAGTAACCTCAATTTGTGGCACTCCTCTTGGCGCTGGCGGAATACTTTCTAAATTAAACTGGCCTAAAATTTTATTATCTCCAGCCATTTCTCTTTCTCCTTGAAAGACTCTTATTGTTACAGCTGATTGATTATCTTCAGCAGTAGAAAATATCTGACTTTTTTTTGTTGGAATAGTTGTGTTTTTATCAATTAATTTAGTAAAAACCCCTCCTAAAGTTTCAATACCCAGAGTTAATGGCGTAACATCTAATAATACGACATCTTCTTTTACGTCTCCAGCCATTACACCTGCTTGTATTGCGGCGCCGCTTGCAACAACTTCATCTGGATTAACACTTTTATTTGGTTCTTTGCCAAAAATTTTTTTTACAGTTTCTATTACCTTAGGCATTCTAGTCATCCCGCCTACCATAATAACTTCTTTGATATCGCTTGCATTTAATTTAGCATCTTTTAAAGCTGTTTCACAAGGACCAACTGTTTTTTCTATTAAATCTTCAACTAAAGATTCCAATTTTGATCTAGACATTGTTACATTTAAATGTTTTGGCCCAGACTTATCTGCAGTAATAAAAGGTAAATTAATTTCTGTTTGTGGTGAATTCGAAAGTTCAATTTTTGCTTTTTCAGCCCCTTCTTTTAATCTTTGTTTAGCTAAAGGATCTTCTCTTAAATCAACTCCATTTTCTTTTTTAAATTCATCTGCTAAATAATCTATAATTCTATTATCAAAATCTTCTCCGCCTAAAAATGTATCTCCTGAAGTAGACTTAACTTCAAAAACACCGTCTTTAATTTCAAGTATAGAAATATCAAAAGTTCCACCACCCAAATCATAAACGGCAACTGTTCCTACGTCTTTTTTATCAAGTCCATAAGCAAAAGCTGCAGCTGTTGGTTCGTTAATAAGTCTTTTAACTTCAAGCCCTGCAATTTTTCCTGCATTTTTTGTAGCTTGTCTTTGAGAATCATTAAAATATGCAGGTACTGTTATTACAGCTTCTTTAACTTCTTGACCCAAATGCTTTTCTGCAGTTTCTTTCATTTTTTGTAAAATAAATGCACTTACTTGTGCTGGAGCATATTTTTTACCACATGCTTCAACCCACGCATCACCATTATCTCCGGATACAATTTTATAAGGTACTAAATCTCTATCTTTTTCAACTTCTTTATCATCTATTCTTCTTCCTATTAATCTTTTAACAGCAAATAAAGTGTTTTCAGGATTTGTTACAGATTGTCTTTTTGCTGCTTGACCAATTAATGTTTCTTTTCCATCTTTTGAAAAAGCAACCATAGAAGGAGTTGTTCTAGAACCTTCAGTGTTTTCAATGACTTTAGCAGCTTTTCCATCAATTACAGCTACACATGAATTCGTTGTTCCAAGATCAATTCCAATTATTTTACCCATATTTTTTCCTTATAAAATATTATGCTGGTGTTTATATAATAGTTATCATTACCATGTACAAGACTTTGGAAGAAAAAAAATTACTTTTTTTTACTTTCATTTTTCTTTGAAATTATTACAGAAGCCGGTCTTAATAACCTTTCTTGTATAAGATATCCTTCTTGAATAACCTTTATAATTTCTCCAGCTTCTTTATCATTATTAATTTCTTCTGACACAGCCTGATGAAAATTAGGATCAAATTTCTTACCTAAAGAATCAATTTTTTTTATTTCAAATTTTTCTAGAGTTTTAACAAGATCTTTAAAAATTAAATCAATACCATCTACTAATGGTTTTATATTTTCATCTGCATTTTCTTTAATTAAAGAAATACTATCTTTCACTCTGATAAAATTATCTGCTACTAAAATTATTTCATTAGCGAACTCTGTAATAGCATACTTAAACGTATCTTCTCTTTCTTTATCAAATCTTTTTGTTAAATTATCAATTTCAGCAAGATGCCTTAAATTGTTTTCTTTAGCCTCTTCTAATTCTTTTTGCAAATTTTTCAAATTAACAATAGAGCTTTTTTTTATACTAGATTTTTTATTTTTCTCTAAATTATTTGCTTGTGTTTTTTTTTTCAATTTATCCATTATAAACTGTAATATAACTAAAGCTTATGTAAGATAATTTTCATAAAGTTCAATATCCATGAATAAAAACAAAAAAAAAATAAAATCTATAGTTATCGCAAGTCATAATCCTGGAAAAATCAATGAAATGCTGCCTTATATAAAATTATTAAATAGTAAAATATATCTTGCAAAAGATTTTAATTTAAATGAACCTAAAGAAGATGGATTAACATTTGTTGAAAATGCATTAAAAAAATCACGTTATGTAAATAATAAAACAAAAAAAGTATCAATTGCTGATGATTCAGGTTTAGTTATACCTATTTTAAAAGGAAAGCCAGGAATATATTCTGCAAGATGGGCAGGAAATAAAAAAGATTTTAATTTTGCAATGAAAAAAATAAATAATTTATTGCCAACAAAAAAAAAAACAAATGCGTATTATATTTCTGTTATTGCTATTACATGGAATAAAAATAAAGAAAAAACATTTGTAGGTAAAGTTTATGGAAACCTAACCTGGCCACCAAGAGGAAATTTTGGTTTTGGATATGATCCTTTCTTTATTCCAAATGGATATAATAAAACATTTGCTGAGCTTTCTTATAAAATCAAAAATAAAATAAGTCATAGATCAATAGCATTTAAAAAAATGTTAAAATTTTTAAATTAAAAACTTTTTTTATTTGCTATTTTTTCTACTTTAAAAGTTTTCTCACTGATTTCTAATATTGAAAGTTTTCTTTCAACAGTTCCATTTGACAAAAATCTAAAATCTCCATCTATTCCTGTAAATCCCATATTATTCTGAAAATCACTATAATTTAATTCATAAAAATTATCATTTTTCCTTACGATAGAAAATACTGAAATTAATGAATCGTGTGCTAAAGAAGATAATCTTATAGGATTATATCCATAAATTTTATTAAATTTTTTTTTAAAATTATTCCATAATTTAGGATTTGGTGCAACAAACCAAGCTCCTAATAAACCTGGTTCTGCTCCTATATTATCAACTAACCATTCTCCTGTTCCAATTAATTTTATTTTTGAAAAATCAACACCATAGTAAGTTAATAATGCAACCACTTCTCTTAAAGTATTTCCAGTTTCAACTAAAAGTAATACATCAAATCCAGGATCAAAATTTTCTATTGGGTTTTCTCCACTTTCTTCGTCTTTTTCAATTTGCGGATTTTTTTCCAACCCTACTAAATTTTGAATACTCCTTTCTAATTCTGAACTATTGGAATTATATAATTCAACTTTTCTTAATGAAACTTTATTATTGCCTAACACTTGCCTATAAATATTTAAAGCTCTCTTACCATATTGATTGTTTGGCAATAAAGCAGCATACCTTTCATAATTTTTCTTTAACGTATAATTAGTAACGTCCATAATTTGTTTTTCTGGTTCAAATCCCATTATGTAAACTCCCTTTTTCATTATTTTAAAATCGTTTGAAAAAGAAATTAAAGGAATATTTTGATGTTTAGCAATCTGCGATGCTTCTTTAAAAGATTTAGAAAAAAAGGGGCCTAAAATAATATTAACTTTTTCATTAACTAATTCTTTAGTAGCTTTTCTTGCTATAGAAGGATTTGCTTTTGTATCTTTAATTATAAGTTCACTCTCTATATTTTTATTCTCATATACTACCATTTGTAATGTATCTAAAAAAGATTGTCCAATATATGAAAATTCGCCTGTTAAAGGTAATAAAACACCTATTTTAAGTTTCTCTGAATAAATTTTATTTTCTTTTTTAACAATTTCCTTCTTTTTTTTTTTTATTTGTTTTTTTTTCGATTTATTAAAAAAATTAAATGGATTTAATTTTTTCTTTTTTTTTTCAATCTCCTCATATTTAATATATGTATCAGTATCCTTATCCTTATTATCATCAACTGACTCAATATATTTAATATCTTCTTCTGTTAAAACTGCAGCTTTAACTACAAAATTTAAATTGAAAAAAAATACTAAAAGAAAACTAGTTAATATAATATATAATTTAAAAAATTTTTTAATTAAAAACATATTTCTATATCTAATTAAAATGTTACCAATTGATAATATTTTACTACCATCAGGATTATATATTGTTTCTACGCCAATTGGAAATTTAAAAGATATTACTATTAGAGCACTTACAATATTAAAAAATTCTAACTATATTGCTTGTGAAGATACAAGAATTACGAAAAAATTATTATCAGCATATGAAATAAAATCTAAAAATTTAATATCGGTGCATGATCATTCCCCACAAAAAAAAATACTAACTTTAATTAAAAAAATTAAGGATGGAAATTCTGTTTCATTAGTTAGTGATGCAGGCACTCCTATAATATCGGATCCGGGTTATGAAATTATTAACTTAGCAATTAAAAATAATATTACGATTTCGCCGATTCCAGGACCGAGCGCTGTAACTTGTTCTATTCCCGTATCTGGGCTTCCTTCTGATAAATTTTTTTTTATTGGTTTTTTACCAAATAAAGCTAATAAAAGAAAAAATTTAATAAATAAATTAAAAGAAAATGATTCTCTTTTAATTTTTTATGAAAGCGCAAATAGAATAAACCAAACAATATCAGAAATATATTCGGTATTTGGAAATAGAAAATGTTTTATTGCCAGAGAGTTAACAAAATATTATGAAACATTTTATAGAGGAGATTTGCTTAAATTTAAAAATATGAAAAAAAAACTGAAAGGTGAAATTACAGTACTTATTGCCCCTAAAGAAAAAAAAATTAATTTAGAATCATTTAATGATGAAATTGAAAAAATTATATCTTTAACTAAACAAAAACTTAGTACAAAAGATTTATCTGAACTTTTATCAATAATTTATAAAAAACCAAAAAAATTTTTTTATTCAAAATTAATTAAAAGTATCAGATAATAAATAATTAATTTATGAAAATTATGTTTAAAAATTTACTTTTATTAATTTCTATAATTATTCTTATAAATTCCTGTGCTGCAGTTAATGTTACAACATCCAGTGTTAAGGAAAAGGGGATTAAAGAAGCAATAAGTGATGGAATGATAGATGCAGGAATAAATAAAGAATTTTTAAATCATAATGTAAGCATGTTTATGAATGTAGAAATAGAAGTTGTAGAAGGGAGAGTTTTGCTTACAGGTAGTGTTAAAAAAACACAACACAGATTAGATGCAATAAAACTAGCATGGAAAGTTCAAGGTGTAAGAGAAGTTATTAACGAAATTGATGTAACTGATAAAGGTGGAATTAAAAATTATTTGGTTGATCTTAAAATAAAAACTCAAATGAGATATAAAGTAATTTCAGATAAAGATATTGCTTCAATTAATTACAATTTTGAGTGTGTAAATGGAAATTTATTTGTTATTGGAATATCTAAAAACAAAAAAGAATTAAAAAAAGTTATTGAGCATGCTAATAAAATAAAAGGCGTTATAAAAGTTACAAGTCATGCAATGCTTAAAGATGACCCTCGAAGAAAAAAATATCAAAGGAAACTCCAAGAAAAAAATGATTAAATTGCAAATAGCAATTCAAATGGATCCTTTAAATAAGCTTCATCATGAATCTGATAGTTCATTAGTATTAGCAAAAGAAGCTCAAGATAGAGGGCATAAAATATTTATATATGAACCAAAAAATCTACATTTAGAAAATGGTCAATTATTTGCAAATTCAAATTCTTTAAAAATAATTAAAAAAAAAAAATATATTTTTAAACAAGGAAAAGAAAAAAAAATTAATTTATCAAAAATTAATGTTTTATTAATTAGACAAGATCCCCCTTTTAATATTAATTATATAACTGCTACTTATTTGTTAGAACATTTAAGTCCAAAAACTTTAGTTATAAATAATCCGAAAAGTGTTAGAGATGCGCCTGAAAAATTATATGTTACTTTTTTTAAAAATTTAACTCCAGCTACTTTAATTTCACAAGACGAAGTTGAAATTAAAAAATTTATAAAAAAAAATAAAAATTTAATTGTTAAACCTCTTTATGAAAAAGGTGGAAAAGGAATATTTAAAATTTCATCAAATGAAAATATAACTAAAAAAATAAAAAATATTCTAAAAAAAGAAAAACTTCCGATTGTTGTGCAAAAATACATACCTGAAGTAAAAGATGGAGATAAAAGGATTATTCTTCTTAATGGAAATCCTGTTGGAGCAATGAAAAGAGTACCAGCAAAAAATGAGGTAAGAGCAAATTTAAGTAGAGGTGGAACTGCTGAAAAAACAACTTTAACAAAAAGAGATAAATTTATTTGTAAAAAATTAAAATCGTGGTTAAAGAAAGAAAAAATTTTTTTTGCAGGTATAGATATAATTGGTAATTATTTAACCGAAATAAATATAACTTCTCCAACAGGTATTGTTGAAATTAATAATTTGGAAAATACAAAAATAGAAAAAAAATTTTGGGATTTAGTTGAAAAAAATTAAATTATTTACCTAAAGCATTAATGATACTTTCACACATTTCTTTAGCATCTCCAAATAACATCATTGTATTATCTCGAAAGAAAAGCTCATTTTCTACACCTGCATAACCAGCACCAAGGGATCTTTTACTAAACAAAACAGATTTTGCATTTTCAACTTCTAAAATAGGCATGCCATAAATTGGACTTTGTGGATCTGTTTTAGCTGCAGGGTTTGTAATATCATTTGCTCCAATTACAAAAACAACATCGGTTGAAGCAAAATCTCTATTAATTTCATCTAATTCTAAAACTTCGTCATAAGGAACATTTGCTTCTGCTAGCAATACATTCATATGCCCTGGCATTCTTCCTGCTACAGGATGAATTGCATATCTAACATTTACTCCTTTTTTTTTCAAAATATCACACATTTCTTTTAATGCATGTTGAGCTTGAGCTACTGCCATACCATAACCTGGAACTATAATCACAGATTCAGCATTTTGCATCATGAAAGCCGCATCATTTGAATCACCACTTTTAACTGGGCGTTGTTCCACTTCTTTATTAGCACTTACTGAAACATCATCACCACCAAAACCACCAAGTATTACGCTTATAAAAGATCTATTCATCCCTTTACACATTACATAACTAAGTATTGCTCCAGAGGATCCAACTAAAGCCCCGGTTATAATTAACAAATTATTTGATAACGTAAATCCAATACCACAAGCTGCCCATCCAGAATAGGAATTAAGCATAGATACAACTACTGGCATATCTGCTGCTCCTATTGGAATAATAATTAAAAAACCAATAACAAAAGCAAGTATAGTTAACCCCCAAAAAAGATTTTGAGTTTGCTCTAAACAAAATAAAACAGTTATAAAAATTAATGTAATTCCTAAAACAGCATTTAAAAAATGTTGGAATTTAAAAGTAATTGGATTACCAGACATAATGCCCTGCAGTTTACCAAAAGCAATTATCGAACCTGAAAAGGTAATTGCACCTATAGATGAACCCAAACTCATTTCAATTAAACTTGCAATTGGAATGCTTCCAGAATCTCCAATACCATATGCACTTGGATTATGAAAAGCAGCGCCTGCAACCATAACTGCAGCTAATCCAACTAAACTATGAAATGCTGCAATTAATTGTGGTAAAGCTGTCATTTCTATTTTTAAAGCGATAGAAGTTCCTATGGCACCTCCGACTAAAATGCCTAATGCTATTAATCCATAACTTTCTATCCCAGGTAAGAGTAATGTTGTTATTACAGCAATTATCATTCCTGTAATTCCATATATATTTCCTCTCCTTGCGGTTTCTGGAGAAGATAATCCTCTAAGAGCTAGAATAAAAAAAATTCCGGATATTAAATATGCAAGTATTGAATAATTTTCCATTTTTTACTTCTTTTTCTTTTTAAACATTTGTAACATTCTCTGGGTTACAATAAATCCACCAAAAATATTTACTGCGGCCAATACGACTGCAATAAAACCCATTATTTTTGAAATACCAAACAGCGATGGTCCTACAGCAATAAGAGCCCCCACTATAATTACGCTTGAAATTGCATTTGTAACTGACATTAATGGAGAATGTAAAGCTGGGGTAACGCTCCATATAACATAATAACCAACAAAAATAGCTAAAATAAAAACTGTAAATTCTTGTAATAAATGTTCCATGGTTTATAAATTCATTAACTTTCCTTGATGTGATACTAATGTTTTAGAAATAATTTCATCTTCTAAATTTAAATTTAATTTTTTTGTTTCGTTATCTATCAAAATTTTTATAAAATTAAAAACATTTTTTGAAAATAAAGTACTAGCATCTCCAGGAATCCTACTTGGATAATTTGAATACCCAATAATTTTTATATTTTTATGGTTTATAACTTTATCCACTTCTGATAATTCTGCATTTCCACCTGATTCAACCGCAAGATCAACAATTACAGATTCAGATTTCATTTTTTCAATAATTTTTTTTGTAATTAATCTTGGTGCAGGTTTATTTGGAATTAAAGCTGTACAAATTATTATATCATTTTCAGGAATTGCTTTTTCTAAAGCTTGTTCTTGTTTTTTTTTATATTCTGCGCTCATTTCTTTTGCATATCCGCCTTCTGTTTGACTTTTTTTCAAAACTTCTTCGTCAAAAACAATAAATTTGGCTCCTAAACTTTCAACTTCTTCTTTTGAAGCCAATCTTACATCATAAGCAGATACAACTGCACCTAGACGCTTTGCAGTTGCTATTGCTTGAAGCCCTGCAACGCCTGCGCCTAATACTAAAACTTTAGCAGGAGTAACAGTTCCCGCCGCAGTCATCATCATAGGAAAACTTTTTGAATATTCGTATGCTGCATCTAATACAGCTTTATAACCTGCTAAATTACTTTGTGAAGATAAAATATCTTTATCTTGTGCTCTTGTTATTCTTGGAATATTTTCTAAAGCAAATGCTGAAATTTTTTTTTTATTGTAAATTTTATTCTCATGTAAATTTTTTTTAGGAGATAAAAGCCCCAAAATAATTGCGCCATTTTTCATTTGATTAATTATTTTAGGGTCTGGTTTTTGAACCATAAGAACAATATCACTATTTTTAATACTACTTTTTATGCTAGAAGAAATAACAGCATTTTGTTTTTTATAATCCTCATTTGAAAAACCAGAATTAATGCCAGCATTATTTTCAATTGTAACTTTAAGGCCTAAATCGGCATATTTTTTTACTTCATCAGGAACTAGAGCGACCCTTTTCTCATTATCCTTATTTTCTTTCAAAACTAAAAGATTTATCATAATAATAAAATACTCTTATAATTATAAACGTAATTAATAATATGAAAATAAACAAGAAAATTAACTATACAATAATTTGTATTGTTTTTTTATTAGGAGTAATAATAGGCTATAGTCCAAATCTAGCAAAAGTAAAAAATTTTCAAAGAATCCACGCACCAATGGGTATAGAATTAAGATTACGTTTATCTTATTTAGAAAATGCAATTCATTATGAATTATCTATTAATGATTTTGATCAAAAAAAAATAAAAAAATATAAGTTTCCTTATACAAATAGAATTCCTGTAGGTATTGTTAAAGATGAACTTCCTTCTTTACACACAGTAACGTTAGTTATTCAAGATAAATCAGGTATTGCAGTTTTATATAAAAAAAATATATCAATAAAATCTTTTCTAGCTCATTACTGTGGTTGTACAATTTTTTTTAAAGGGAGAATTGAAGAAAAAGAAGTAACCAATTTAAAAAATTTATGGAAAAATGCAAACCAATTTATACTTCCAAGTAGTTTTCTATATGACAGATCAATAATGTTTTCAGAAAGATTATCTTTTTAATTTTTTGAAATCATTGGACCTAATTTTTGTTTGCCAAAAATATGAATATGAAAATGAGGTACTTCCTGTCCTGCATTAAGACCATTATTTGTTAACAATCTATATCCTTCTTTAACCAAATTTTGCTCTTCAGCAATTTTCCCAACAGCCTTAAAAAAACCTTCAATTTCATCTTTAGAAGCATTTTTTGAAAAATCTGCAAATGATATATATTTTCCTTTAGGTATAACTAATATGTGAATTTTTGCTTGTGGATTTATATCATGAAAAGCTAAAGCATATTCATTTTCATATATTTTTTTACAAGGAATTTCTTCTCTTAAAATTTTTGCAAAAATATTATCATCATCATAGCTCATTTTTTCCTCTTGCTTAATTCTTCCATCACATTTTCAATGTTAACATCGTTTGCTTCTAGATACATTATCAAATGATAAAAAACATCAGCCGCCTCATGAATTTTATTTGTATTTTTTTCTACAGCTTCTATTAATTCATTTATTTCTTCTAAAACTTTTTCTTTACTTAAAGATTTATCACTTAAAAGTTTATTAGTATACGAACCTTCTACAGGATTTTTCTTTCTGTCTCTTGCAAGCTTAAAAAGATTTTCTAAAGTATTTAACATACTAAATCCTAACTGGTATTCCTTTTTTTTTCATTTTTAATTTTACCTGCTTGATAGTATACTTGCCAAAATGAAAAATTGAAGCAGCTAAAACAGCTGATGCTTTTCCAAATTTTATTCCTTCTATTAAATGCTGAATACTACCAACTCCTCCTGATGCAATTACAGGTATATTTAAATTATTAGAAATATTTTTTGTTAATTCTAAATCAAAACCCGATTTTGTTCCATCTTTATCCATAGAAGTTAAAAGAATTTCACCAGCACCAAATTTTTCCATTTTTTTTGCCCACTTTACAGCATCTATACCTGTTTTTTTTCTACCACCATGAGTAAAAATTTCCCATTTATTTTTTTTTATTTTTTTTGCATCAATTGCTACAACAATACATTGATTACCAAATTTTTTTGATGCTTCTTTTATTAATTTAGGATTTTTTATTGCTGCAGTATTAATAGATACTTTATCAGCTCCACATAAAAGTAATTTTCTTATATCCTTAATAGATCTTACACCGCCTCCAACTGTTAAAGGCATAAAACATTTTTGAGCAGTTTTTTTAACGACATTATACAAAATATTTCTTTTATCACTACTTGCAGTAATATCTAAAAAACATAATTCATCAGCGCCTTGTTTATCATATATTTGCGCTTGTTTAACAGGGTCTCCTGCATATTTTAAATTAACAAATTTTGTTCCTTTAACAACTTTTCCATCTTTAACATCTAAACAAGGAATAATTCTTATTTTTAACATATTAATCCTTTTCAAAAATTTTATTTGCTTCTACTAAATCAATTTTTCCTTCATATATTGCTCTTCCACAAATTACGCCTTCTATTCCTTTTTTTTCATTTTTTTTTAAATTAATTAAATCATTTAAATTTGTAATCCCTCCAGAAGCAATAATTGGTTTTTTTAATAATTTTGCATTTTTTAAAAAAAAATTTAAATCTATTCCGGACATTGCTCCATCTTTTTTTATATTCGTACATATAAAAGAAGCTACTTTTGAATTTTCATAATCTTTTGCTATATCTTTTACACTTATATTAGTTTTCTTAATCCAACCTTCGATTGCCAAATTATCGTCCAAAAAATCTAAACCTAAACTTATTTTACCGGGGTATTTATGAATTGCTTCTTTAACTAATTCTGGATCATTAGCTATTAAAGATCCGAGAATAATTTTTTTTACTCCAATTTTAAACCATTTATCAATTGCTTTCATATTTCTTATCCCACCGCCTAATTGAATTTTTAAACCAACTGATGATATAATTCTTTTTATTATTTTTTCGTTAACAGATCTTCCTTCTACCGCACCATCTAAATCAATAACATGTATCCAAGTACATCCTTTTAATTCAAATATCTTAGCTTGATTAACAGGATCTTTATTAAAAATTGTAACATTTTCCATTTTTCCTTGAACCAAACGGACACAAGAACCATTTTTTATATCTATAGCGGGAAATAAAATCATATTAATAAATCCAAGAAACAAATTTCTTTAAAAATTCTAAACCAGATTTTTGACTTTTTTCAGGATGAAATTGAGTTCCAATTATATTTTCTCTTCCAATAATAGCAGTTATATTTTGAGAATAATTACAAGTTGCTAAAACATTTTCTTTATTTTTACATATAAAATTATAACTATGAACAAAATACGATTCAAATTTCTTTTTATTAATTATAGGATGTTTAGAAATAACTTTAACAGTATTCCAGCCCATATGCGGAATTTTTATTTTTTTATTTTTTTTAATTTTTACAACTTTTCCTTTAATCCATCCTAAGCCTTTATAATTTCCTTTTTCTTTCCCTTCAGTCGCCAAAAGTTGCATTCCTACACATATTCCTAAAAATGGTTTTTTTTTATTTATTACAACTTCATTTAAAATATCAATCATACCAGAAATATTTTTTAACCCATTCATACAATCACTAAATGATCCAACCCCTGGTAAAACAATTTTATCTACTTTTAATAATTCTTTTGAATTAGAAGTAACAATTATTTTTTTTTTATTACTTACTTTTTCTAAAGCTTTATAAGCTGACTGTAAATTTCCAGATCCATAATCTATTAAAGCAATTTTCACTTTTTTTATAATTTACCTTTTGTTGAAGGAACATTTCCTTTTTCTCTTGGATCAATAGATATTGCTTCTCTCAAAGCTCTTCCAAGTCCTTTATAACATGTTTCAATAATATGATGATTATTATCTCCATATAAATTCTCAACATGTAAAGTCATCCCTGAAGCTTGGGAAAATGCTTGAAACCATTCCTTAAATAATTCACTATCCATTTTTCCTATTTGTTTATTAGAAAATTTAACTTTCCAAATCAAATATGGTCTATTAGACAAATCTATACTTACTCGAGTCAAAGTTTCATCCATAGGAATATATTTTGTTCCAAAGCGCTTAATTGATTTTTTATCACCAAGAGCTTTTGCTATAGCTTCTCCTAATGCTATTCCTGTATCTTCAGTAGTATGGTGGTCATCTACCTTTAAATCACCTTTTGCATTCAAATTTATATCTATAAGGCTATGTTTTGATAATTGTTCTAACATATGATCTAAAAAACCTATTCCAGTAGAAATTTTAAATTTTCCTTTACCGTCAAGATTAACATCTATTTTTATATTTGTTTCACTTGTTTTTCTATTAAACTTTGCTTTTCTCATTTTTTTTTTACAATTTTTTTATATATAGTCTTACATTTTCAGAAAAATACATTATTTATCCAATAGTAATAAATATTATAAATTGTAATGATAAAAGAAAAATCAAATAATAATATGCATGGAACAACTATTTTAGCTGTAAGAAAAAAAAATAATATTGTAATTGCAGGTGATGGACAAGTTAGTTTAGGAAATACTGTAATGAAATCTAATGCTAAAAAAGTTAGAAGATTAGCAAATAATAAAGTAATAGCTGGATTTGCTGGTGCTACAGCTGATGCTTTTACTCTTTTTGAAAGATTAGAAAGTAAATTAGAAAAACATCAAGATCAACTTACAAGGGCATGTGTAGAATTAGCAAAAGATTGGAGAACAGACAGATATTTAAGAAGATTAGAAGCAATGATGGCAGTAGCAGATAAAAATGTATCTTTAATTGTTTCTGGAACAGGTGATGTTGTTGAACCAGAAGATGGATTAATTGGAATAGGTAGTGGTGGAACTTTTGCGCTTGCAGCAGCCAGAGCTCTTATAGATCAAGAAAAACTTTCAGCTGAGGAAGTTGCAAAAAAAGCAATGAAAATTGCTTCAGATATATGTATTTATACAAACTCAAATTTTACTATAGAAAAATTATAAATTATGGATGATACAGTAAAAAAAAGTTTTACAAGAGAAACATCTATAGAAAAGAAAAACTATACTCCAAAAGAAATAGTTAAAGAATTAGATCGATATATTATTGGTCAAAATGAAGCAAAAAAAGCTGTTGCTTTAGCTTTAAGAAATAGATGGAGAAGACAAAGAGTGCCAGATGATTTAAGAGAAGAAATTCTTCCAAAAAATATTTTAATGATTGGACCTACAGGAGTAGGGAAAACTGAAATTTCAAGAAGATTAGCGAAGCTTGCTGAAGCGCCCTTTTTAAAAGTTGAAGCGACAAAATTTACAGAAGTTGGATATGTTGGGAGAGATGTTGAACAAATTGTAAGAGATTTGGTACAAATTTCTATAACTATGACTCAAGAAAAATTAAGAAATAAAGTTAAATCACAAGCACAACATAATGCAGAAGAAAGAGTATTAAATGCTTTAGTTGGAAAAAACGCAAGTCTTGAAACAAGATCAAAATTTAGAGCTCAATTAAGAAGTGGGAAATTAAATAAAAAAATTATAGAAATTAATTTAATAGATAATCCAACCAGCGGTGGAATGCCTACGCTTGATATTCCAGGAATGCCAGGAAGTCAAGTTGGTATGATAAATTTACAAGAATTACTCGGAAAAGGTATGGGACAAAAAACAAAAAAAAAGAAAATATCAATTGAAAAAGCTTACAAACCTCTGATGGATGAAGAATCAGATAAATTAATTGATCAAGAAAAAATAATATCTATGGCGAAAAAAGAAGTAGAAGAAAATGGAATTGTTTTCTTAGATGAAATGGATAAAATTTGTGCTAGGTCAGAAAGAGTTGGAGGAGATGTAAGCAGAGAAGGTGTTCAAAGAGATTTACTTCCAATTATAGAAGGTACAAGTGTATCAACAAAATATGGAACAATTAAAACAGACCATATTTTATTTATAGCTTCCGGTGCTTTTCATTTATCAAAACCTTCGGATTTACTTCCTGAATTACAAGGTAGGCTGCCAATAAGAGTAGAATTAAATGCTCTAACAAAAGATGATTTTATAAAAATTTTGAGTGAACCTGAAAATAGTTTAATTAAACAATATAAAGCTCTTTTAAAAACAGAAAAAGTTGATTTAGATTTTGGTAAAGATTCAATAGAAGAAATAGCAAAATTATCAACTGAAATAAACTCAAATGTTGAAAATATAGGTGCAAGACGTCTTCATACTGTTTTAGAAAAATTAGTTGAAAATATAAGTTTTAATGCAAATGAAAATAAAGGAAAAAAAATAAAAATTACAGCAAAACAAGTTAAAGATGAAGTTGGCAAACTTGCTAAAAATATTGATTTAAGTAAATTTATTTTATAAAAAAATTTAAAATTAATTTTTTTTTAAAAAAATATATAAAGCTCCATCCCCTCCATGTTTTTTTGCTGCATAATTAATTGCTAATATCATATTTCTCAAATTATTTTCATTTAACCAATTAATAATTTTATTTTTTATAATACCTTCTCCTCTAAACCCTTTACCAGTAATTACCAAAATAATTCTTTTTTTTTGAATAAAACATTTATCTACAAAATTTTTCAATTTTATTTTTGCTTCACTTTCCGTATACCCGTGCAGGTCTAATTTATTTTCAATTTTAATATTTCCTTTACTAAAATTTCTTAAATTTTTTTTACTTAACGCTACACCTTCTCCTAATTTTAATTTTTCAAATTCTTTAAATTTATTATTTACTTTAACATTTCTAATATTTTCCTTTTTTCTTTTATTATTATTTTTATTTATATTTTCAATAAAAAGATCCCAAAGAATTTCTTCTTCTTCTGATATTTTAGAAAAATTATTTTTTTTTTTTTTATTCAGATTTCGTTACAACAAGTTTCCAATTAGGATTAGAAGATTTTAAATCTTTTGTAAAAGTCCAATAATCAATATGATCTTCAATATAATCATTGTTGCCCTCTATAATTTTTCCTTTTTTATTTTTTAATAGGTTTACTTGTTCCGAAACAAATTTAACAACAATATCTACAATAGTTTCCTTCAAATCAACTTTTTCAATATCAGCACTTTTTATTGAAACCAATGTATGGTCTAGTGTCTGTTTATTTTTTTTTCTTAAATTAACCTTTTTTGAAAAAGTAGAAAATACTTGTAATTCTAACAATTTTTTTATTTTATCAATTTCACCTGATGCGTATGATTCAATAATAATTTCATATGCTTTTTTAGCTCCTGATAAAAATTTTTTTGGTGAAAAAGTTTTATCATAAAATCTAATTTTTTCTAAAGCTTTATCCCCAGATAAATTTTTTCTATTAATTTCATTTTTAAAAGTTTTAAGATTAGAATTTTTTCTACTTTCTATATTTTTAGATTTTACATCATCAAAGGTTGTATCTTGATACATAAATACATCTTTAGGCTTTTTTTCATTACCTGTTCTTCTACCAAGAACACTTCTTAATCTTAAAATTAAAAATGCAGCAACAACTACAAAAAAAATTAAATCTGGTGTAAAAAATGTATTCATAATTTATCTTATACTTTAAATTAATTTTAAAGTACACTGAAATGATAATGTAATTGTTTTTTTTAATAAACAAACATGTTTTTTTTAATTTTTATTGGAATTCCTTTAATAGAAGTAATACTTTTTATCACTATAGGTAAACATATTGGTCTGTGGAACACAATTTTTATTATAATTTTGACAGGAATAGTTGGCGCAATTTTAGTTAAAAAACAAGGAATCAGCACTTTAAACAAAGCTTTATCGGAAATTAAATCTAATAAAATACCAATATTTTCAATTTTTGAAGGAATTGCAATTCTAATTTCTGGGGCCTTTTTACTAACTCCTGGATTTTTAACTGACATCATAGGATGTATTTTATTAATTCCAAAAACAAGAAATATAATTATTAATTATTATGTTTCTTATTTAAAAAAAAGAACATCTTACAAAAAAGATTTTGATATATATGAAAAAAATGAAAAAGAAGAAAAAATTGTTGAAGGTAATTTTGAAGAAATAAAAGAATCAGATGAAAAAAAAAAGTAGCTTTTTTTAACCCTAGGTTTAATATGCTAAAACAATATAAAAATGGCAAAAAAAATAGAAAAAAAAGCTGGTGCTATTCCTGAAAATGCCCCTCCGGGATTATTTATAAATGCTCAATATTTAAAAGATTTATCTTTTGAAAATCCAAATCCACTTGATGCATATAAAAATAATGATAAACCTGACATTGCTGTAAATGTAAATACAGCAGTAAAAAAATTGCCTGAAAATGCATTTGAAGTCACATTAGATTTAAAAACAGAGGCAAAAAAAAAGGGTAAAATTGCATTTATAGCAGAAGTGAGTTATGCAGGGATATTTACATTAAATCAAGTTCCAGAAGAACATCAAAAACCATTATTATTAATAGAAGCTCCTAGGATGTTATTTCCATTTGCAAGAAACGTTTTAGCAGAAACTACTAGAGATGGCGGTTATCCTCCTTTAATGTTAAATCCAATAGATTTTGCTGCGCTATATCAAAAAAACGTAGAAGCAGAAAAAAACAAAAAAAATTAGACACTACAATTGTAAACCGGAATTCCGTTAAGATATTTTTTAAAAATTTTAAAGAGAAATTTGCTTAATTTATTTTCTAGATTTTTTGGATATGAACAAATACCATTTTTATTCTCCATTGGTATAGTTTCAATTCTATTATTAAAAGACTCTTTTTTAATTTTTTTGAACATTTTTACTGGAAATCTCATCATCCCAAAAGTAATAGAATGTATATTTTCTTTTGGTATAACTAACGAAATTTCTTTTATTAATTTTTCATAAATAGTGGTAAAATCACATGCTGGAATAATCGGATCAAATCTTAAACCAATTTTCCAACCTTTACATGCTAATTTTTTCATAACATTAATTCTTTTTTTCACAGAAGGAACTTTGTTTTCAATTAAATTAGATATATTCTCAGGAGTAAAGCTAAAAGCAATTATACAATTATCTATTGGTTTATATTTTAAAATTCTATTTATTTGAGTACTTTTTGTTCTTAGTTCTAAAAAAGAATTTTTTTTTTTCTTAAAGATTGGGAAAAAAAAATCTACAAAGCCAGTAATTTCATCTAATGCTAATGAATCACAATCATAGCCTGAAAAGAAATATATTTTCTCATTATTTTCTCTTACTTTTTTTTCAATTTCTAATGCAAAATCTTCATAATTAACAAATAAAAGATAATGGGCTGACATATGTTTTCCTTGCAAAAAACAATATTCACAATCATAAATACAATTTAGCATATGTGAAAAATAAAAATTTTTTTCACCACCAATAGTAAAAGTTTTAGGTATTGAATGTAATTTTTTACCTACTTTTTTTGCTAAAATTAATGCTGGTTTTTTTTTTTGTAATCTAAAATTTTGTGATTTTATATTAAAAATTTCTCCATAATGATCACAATAAACTATATTAATATTTCTTTTAAACCTAGCTAATATTAATTTAGTTCTAAAATGAGATTTTATTTGATTTTCAATATATATAGTTTCGATCATTTTTTAAAATTTTAAAAATTCATTAACTAATTTATTAATAATAACGATTTTTTTTTTTATCCAATATTCAATTTTTTTTGAAGAAATTTTTAAAATAGAACTATCTTTATTATCAGAAATTATTTTTATAACTTGCACTTTTTCAGGGCCGACAAAATCCCTTGCAGCTTTTAAAAAACTTGAGGCCTCCATATCATATGCAGTATTTTTTTTATATATTATTTTTGGAAATCTTACTGTAACTAAAGAACTTTTTTTTATTTTTGTTTCCCAAAGTAAAGAAGGATACCAATTATAATTAGTTTTATTATCTGTTATTTTTGAAGCAAGTATTATTTCACCTAATTTTAAATCTCTATGTCCTGCTACGCCTATATTCAAAAAAAATTGGTTTGAATTATTTTTACCTAAAATATTTGTTGCTTCTTTAACTTTTCTTTTTCCTATGCCTGAAATAATTAAATTTATATTTTTTTTTTTATTAATAAAAATATTATTAGAACTATTAATTTTTTTTAATTTCCAATAATTAATTAAAGGTTTTGCTTCAGATTTCATAGCTACAATAATATTAATTTCTTTTTTATTCATAATTTTTTAATTTTTTTTTATAAAAAGAAATTTCTTTTTTTTTTTTCCTTTTTATCAAACCATTTAAATATATTTTAATTTTTTTTTTTAAAATTTTTTTTACTTTTCCTTTATTTTTATTATTTAATAATCCTTCTTTTAAGATATTTTCT
>MDTE01164968.1_pt1 | contig 37459 bp, 29 predicted proteins | sample 811231 | NCBI WGS metagenome assembly MDTE01 (sample SAMN05326651, study PRJNA326480) | marine metagenome | isolation source: seawater | place: Indian Ocean: Red Sea | collected 2010 | reverse complement strand
CTCAGGCCGGCGTAGCTCAGTTGGTAGAGCAGCTGATTCGTAATCAGCAGGTCAGCGGTTCGAGTCCGCTCGCCGGCTCCAGTAACGTCCCGAGTCGTCCAAGGCGCGTTGCGGTTCGAGCGGGCGGCTGCCGGATCCCCGACGACTCGCCGCTCTGCTAGAATCCGTTGCGACAGGCGCGGACCATGAAGCCGATCGATTACGTGCCGGCCATCAATGCGTACTACCAGGGGCTCGGGTACCCGGAGTACGACTGGACCATCAACTCGGACGCTCCCTTTACACCGCTGACGAAACCGCTGGGCGAATGCCGGGTCTCGATGCTGACCTCGGGGGGCATCTCGCACACGTCGCGCCCGCCGTTCGAGCCGACCGCGAAGAACAACCTGCGCGTCGATGCGGTCGACCCGTGTGCGGCGATCTGCGATTTCGACGTCAACGACGCCTACTACGACACGCGCGACGCCAGGGTCGACATCAACGTCGTATTCCCGATCGAGCGCCTGCGCGAGCTCGCCGCCGAGGGCGTGGTCGGTTCCGTCGCGGAACGGTTGTGGAGCGGCTTCATGGGCCGCACCTACAATCGAACCGCCGTCATCGAAGAGGCGGCACCGGCCTTGGTCCGCGAGCTCGGCAAGGACGAAGTCGATCTGATGATCATGGTGCCGGCCTGACCCCTCGACCACCAGACCGTGGGTCTGGTCGCACGGGTTGTCGAAGCCGCCGGGATACCGACGATCTACCTGAGCACCGGCCGCGATCTCACCCAGCAGGTGCTCCCGCCCCGCGCGGTGTTCGTGAACTTTCCGATGGGTAATCCCTTCGGCCGGGCAGACGACGCGACCATGCAGCGAACGATCCTGCTGCACACGCTGGAACACGCCGTCAACGCGACCGAGCCGGGCGAGATGATCGACCTGCCCTACGACTGGGGCGAGCGTATCCTCACCATCATGGAGCTGCAGGAAGGCTGGTCGGCGAGTCCGCCTGATCCGGTCACCGGCAAGCAACCGACCTAGCGCCGCAGAAACCGGTCGCGGCCCGAGAGCCTACAGATTCGGTTTCAACTCGCCGTTCGCGAACATTCTTGCGAGCTGGAATTTCTGTATCTTACCTAGCGGTGTCACGGGGAACTGATCGACTCTGACCCATATCTGCGGCGTCTTGTGCGGGGCCAACTGCTCGCGCATGAACTCATGAAACTGATCGGCGCTACAGACCTGGCCTTCCGCGAGCCGCAAGAACGCGGCGACCTGCTCGCCCCAGCGTTCGTCGGGAATGCCGACGACCGCGATTTCGGCGACGGCCGGGTGACCAAACAGGATCTCCTCGATTTCGCGCGGATAGATGTTCTCGCCGCCGCGAATGATCATCTCTTTGAGTCGGCCCTGGATGTAGCAGTAGCCACGATCGTCCATCGAGCAAAGGTCGCCGGTGTGCAACCAACCGTCTTCGTCAATGGCCTTTGCCGTCGCTTCCGGCATCTCGAAGTAACCCTTCATCACCAGGTAACCTCGTGTACACAGTTCACCGGTCTGCCCAACCGCCAGGGTCACGCCGGTTTCCGGATCGATGATCTTCACGTCCGTGTGTGGCAGCGCCCGCCCCAGGCTCTCGCTCTTGTCTTTCGCCACGTCGTCCAAGCGAACCATGGTAATGAGCGGTGAGCATTCCGTCTGACCAAAGACGATCGAGAACTGCACGCCCATTTCCGCCTCGATGCGGTTGACGAGCTCCACGGGGACGGTCGCGCCACCCGAGATCACCGTCTCCATCGACGAAATGTACCGACGGTGTCCCGCCATCGCTTCGAGCAGTGCAATCAGCATCGTTGGGACGCACAGCGTGTATTGCGCTCTCTCCTCCTCGACCAGATTGAGAAACACGTTGGGCTCGAACTCACTAACCAGGATCAACGTGCCGTGAGTTTGCAGGGTGCCGAGTACGCTGGTCACACACCCGCCGGTATGAAACAAAGGCATGGCCGAAATATCGACCTTGCCGGTAGCGGCACCCCGGGTGAGCGCGACGATACGCGAGTTGTTCGTCAGCGCGTGGTGGTGCAGATGTGCACCTTTGGGAAACCCGGTGGTTCCCGAGGTGTATTGGATCATTACGGGATCAGTGCATTCGACCCTCGGCAGCTCGACGCTCGCATCCCCGCTCGCAAAGAAGTCCGGTAAGTCGTCAAATGCGATCCGGTGTTCGAGTGCCGGCAGCTCGGCGCTGACCTCTGTGACGACGTCGGCCATCGACACGCCGCGATAGTTCTCCTGGTGCAGCACCCCCTTCGCGCGTGACTGTTCGAGCACGTACTTCAACTCCGCACTGCGATACGCGGGATTGACGGTGACGAGCACCATGCCTGCGAGACTCAGGCCGAACTGCAAGATCACCCACTCCGGACAGTTGGCCGCCCATACCGCGACATGATCGCCCGGTTGAAAACGCGTCAATAACGCACGGGCCGCCTGTTCCGAGTCGCGCAAGAGCTCGGCATAGGTCCACCGTCTGCGCGAAGACGCATCGGGGATCCCTTCGATCAGGGCAATGCGATGGGGTACGGCGGCGACGGCATCGCGTAGCGCGCCACCGCAGGTCGAATCGAGCAGCTCGACGTCTTCGGCCTGCGCCGGATAATACGAGTCGGTCAAGCCTGCCTCAGTCGAAGGCACGCGTCACCGGCTTCTGAACAGCTCGGTGCCGACCACCCGGTGGATCATCATCCGGAGGGGGTGGCCGTCGCTGCGTCCCTGGTCGACGATCTGCTCTATGGCGTCGCGATCCGCGAACTCCGCCTCCGCGCCGGTCGCAAAGACTATCAGGCTTGCAGCCAGGTGACGCGCCACCTGGTCGAGCTCCTGTGCGAGCAACAGCCGCTTGTACTCTTCCAGCCCGGTGAACGGGTCGCCTGCGGGCGTGACGCCGGTCGAGTCCACGGCGGGCCCCTGGCTGTAGCGGACCTCCCAGCGCTCCTTCTCGGCGCCGACCACGCGATAGCGGCTGCGAAAGCCGCCGATCGGGTCGAACGACTCCATGGCGAACCCGGGCGGGTCGATGATGCGGTGACAGGTGGCGCACACCGGGCTGTTCCGGTGGGCGTCGAGCTGTTCTCGGATCGTCGTGGTACCACGTGTGTCCGGTTCGGGGATGTCGACCGCGGCCGGAGGTGGCGGCGCCGGTTTTCCCAGGAGGTTGGCCAGCACGAAGTTGCCACGCGGAATCGGCGACGTGGTGGTGCCGTTGGCCGTGATCTTGTGCACGCTCGCCTGGGTCAGCAGCCCACCCCGAGGGCTCTCGGCAGGCAGCTGCACCTTCCGCATCTGCTGCCCCCTGACGCCATCCATGCCGTAGTGCTCTGCCAGACGCCGGTTCACGAACGTGAAGTCGGCGTCGATGAGCGCACCCGCACCAAGGTCGCTAGCGATCAGCTCCGAGAAGAAGAGCTCGGTCTCCGCCGCCATCGCCTGACCGAGCAGGTCGTCATACTCGGGATAGAGCCCAGGGTCGGGAGTGGTGGCCCGAAGCTCGTAGAGCCGGAACGCCTGGCCCACGAAGTCCTTCACGAACCGCGCGGCCTTCGGGTCCTCCAGCATCCGGTCGACCTGCTCGGCCAGCACCGCGGGATCGGAGAGCCGGCCCTCCCGGACCACCTCGGCCAGCTCCGCATCGGGCTGGCTGCGCCAAAGGAAGTACGACAGGCGCGTGGCCAGGCCGTGGTCGCCCAGCCGGCGAGTCGTTCCTGCATCATCGGTGTGGTAGATGAACGGCGGGGCGCTCAGGATGGCGCGCAGCGGCACCCGCACGGCTTCGATGAAGGGGCGCCCGTCGGCCAGCAGCGGCGCAGCGAGGCTGGCGTAGGCCTCCACCTCCTCGTCGGCCACCGGCCGGCGGAAGGCGCGGGGCGCGAACCGCGCCACGATGTCGACGATGTGATCGTAGGGCTCCTTCGTGAGCTGGACCCCTCCATCGGCGTCGAACGCCACGCCGGTCAGGAGCTGCTGTGTGGCCGGCGGCGGCCAGGCGTCGAGGAGCGGCCCCTCGATGGTCATCGTTCTAAGCGCGATGCCCTCGCCCTCGTAGTCCCTGAAGTTCCCCCGCGGCCCGTAGTAATCCGTCTTGACCACGCCCGGGGGCACGTCCCCATCGGCTACCGCCGGGCTGATCACATCGCCCGGGCGAAGGAACGGCGTGAGCTCGACCGTGCGCGGCTGGTCATCGACCAAGTCGAACGAGCCGATGAGATTGTCGAGCGCAACCGCACCCAACCCGCGCGCCTTGTAGACGGTCAGCGTGACCGGCGTGTCGGCCTGGTAGGCATAGGCGTCGATCGTGACGCGATACCGCCCCGGATAGGGGACCGCGAAGCCCTCAGACCGGCTGTGGAGCAAATAGGTCGAGCTGGTCACGTGGAAGGTCGCGAAACCGTCGTCCACCAGCTTGGTGGCGCCACACCCGAGACAGTCGCCGTCGGCGTTACGAGCGAGCACGCGTGACTTCACATACTCGATCGTGAACGGCTCGACGGGCGGCGGCGGTCCGGTCGCGATGGCGGCATCGAGCGCCCGATCCGCAGCGGCCAGATAGGCGTTGACATGGAGCGGCGACAGGCTCTGGTTCGCCGCCACGGTGTCGAATCCGCCCGAGTCGGCTTCGGCCGGCAGCGTGAGGCTCAGATCGGTCGCAATGGCTTCGTCGATGCCCAGCAGATCCTGCAGCGTATAGGCGTACTCCAATCGGGTGAGCCGTCGCAGCGGAGTACGCTGCTCGCCCCGCGCCGCCCGGTTGGCCTCGACGAGCGCGCGCTTCAGTGACCCGAGCGCCGTCTCTACCACCGTGTCGTCGGGTTGCGGAGCGGTCGCCGGCGGCATCTCACCTGCCTCGACCCGTTCGTATACCTTTTCCCACGCCGTGAACGTCTCGAGGTCGGTCAGATCGGACCCCAGGCGCGCGAGGTTGAGCGGAGTCACCGTCCGCTCGCCGTGGCACCGGAGACAGGACGTCTCGATGAGGGGAGCGACATCGGTGTCCAGCGTCTGAGCCGCGGCCCCGGACGGTGCGGCCACCGCCACGAACGCGAAAGCCGCAGCAGTGACACGAGCGGGCGAAAAGTCGACCATGGCCGGAATCCTAGGGCCGGCTCGCTGGGGTGTCAATGTTGCGCCCGCACGGGCACCCGCTCGGTGACCGCGGCCGACTGGTTGCTGACGATCGCGCTGTCGTTCACCGTCCTGATCGCGATTGAGCTGCACAAACTGAGCTGGCGCGCCCGCAACCCACGCCAGGCATGAGGCGCCACGCGCGCAGACGCCCTCCTGCGTCACTCACTGGCCGGTGACGTCGGTGCCGCGTAGCGCTCGCCGCATCACCCGGTAGTGCCAGGCGATGACATCGTCATACATCGGGCCCCACTCGGCCCGGTCGCGCCCGCCCCGGCGCTGGGTGAAGACGAACGGGAGATCGGCGTCCATCAACACGCGCGCCAGGCGCTGCGAGAGCTCGAGGAGCTGGATGGTCCCTCCACCGTCGAGCTGAACGAGCGGTACCCGGTTGCGATCCACGAGGATGACCAGGCGGAACGGGTCGTGGGCGAACGCCTCGGCCGCGCTCGTGAACGGCTGACCGCTCGGCGCCCGGTCGACGAGACTGCGAAACCCCGGCACCCCCACCGAGGGATCCTCCCGGCGGCGTGCCGTTTCAACCTCGGGCGCATAGGCAACCGGGGGCAGCGCCAGACCGTCGAGCCGCAGCCGGTCGGCGGCTTCCCGGGCCCACAGCAACTCCCCCAGCTGGGAGCCGATCGCCGCAAACAGTTCGGGGTTCCGGAGCCCAACGACGAGGGCGCCGTGCCCACCCATCCCGTAGCCGGTGATGGCACGCCCCTCGCGCCGCGGAATCGCCCGGTAGGTGGCCTCGACGTGCCGACGCACGTCATCGACGATGTAGCGTTCCCAGCCCTCGGGCTCGCCGTAAGTCCGCACCCAGTCGACGTAGTGCGAGTCGCCAGCGTCTGGCAGGACCAGGATCAGGTCGTGATCGCGCGCGGAAGGCGCCCCGGCCAGTATCGACTGCCAACTCCCCGCGTGGTCGCCAGCGCCGTGCAGCAGATACAGCGTCGGAAAGCGGTCGTCGGCGCGCGCCGGGTCGTGATAGGCGGCCGGCAGGACAATGTCGTAGCGCATCGTCCGGCCGACCGACGGGGCGTCGAAGACGACCGTCTCTACCGGGCCCAGCTGCGCCCACGCCACCGCAGGCGCGACGAGTGGGAGCGTGAGCGCCAGGCTCAGCCCGAGCGCTGTCGTCACCCATCCCGCAGGATGTCTTTCTGCCGGCCCCATCATGGTTAACGAGCGCGATCGCAGGGACATTTTCGAGGCGCCATAGCCCCCATCGCGGGCCTGCGCTCAGGGACGCACTCGCACATACTTCCTGAGCGTCCTACCCTGGCGGTGAGGGTTCGGGACCGGTTCTCCGCCGTACAGGTTGCCTTCGCTGTCGACGGCCACGAACTCGGCGCCGTTGCCCGGAATGATGCCGGGATCGGCCCACGGGAAGCGGATGAACTCCTTCACCCAGCCGGTCTCGACCTCGCCGATGCGGATACCCATCTCGTAGCCGGGATTCTGGACATTGTCCGACTCGGAGTCGGCCACGAGGATCCGGCCCTGGTCGTCAAAGGCAATACCGCTCGGACGCCCGAACTGGGTCCAGGTGGCCTCGTGGTTGCCTTGCTGGTCGAAGATCTGGATCCGGCTGTTGCTGCGGTCCCCCACGAAGATGCGGCCATCCGGGTGCAGGGCGATCGCGTGCAGCGCCCGGAACTCGCCCGGGGCATAGCCGGTGCCTCCCCATTCCATGAGGAACTCGCCCTGGCTGTTGAACTTCGCCACCCGGTTGTTGCCGTTGTCGTTGTGACCGTCAGCGACGAACACGTCACCGTTGGGCGCAACCGCGACGTCGGCCGGGGAGGTGAAGTGATTCGGGCCATCGCCCTGCTCGCCGGGGGTGCCCAGTGTCATGAGCACCTCGCCGGTGGGGCTGAACTTGATGACGTGATGCCCCCGGGCATCGCCATCCGGGATGTTGGCGTTGCCCACCGCGTCGGTGACCCATACGTTGCCGTCGGAATCGATGTCGATGCCATGTGGCCAGATGAACAGCCCGCTGCCGAACGACTCGACGACGTTGCCATCGGGGTCGAACTTCAGGACTGGATCCAGGTCCGAATCAAGACACTCCCGTCCGAAAAAATCCTGCCCGGCATCGCACCGGATGACGGCCCAGATATGGCGTCCGTCGTTGTCGACCTTGGCCTTACCGACCGCGCCCATGACACGTCCATTGGGGAGCTTGGCCCACCCTTCCTCGATCCAGTAGTGGTTCGATGAATTGATCTGGGCGACGGCGTTCTGCAACGCCAGCGACGAGACGATGACCAACAAAGCGGCTATGAGCAACGTGCGGTTGCGAACAGACATGGAGCACCTCGATGCATATTAAGTGAAGCTGGCTCGGACAGCCGCTACCGTACATCTCTCCGGTTCACCGGGCAAGGCGTCGGCCACTCGAGGCAGAGGTCGGCTGGCACCGGCAGCCCACCATCAGGCAAGATGACGAGGTGACTCGCGATGGCCAGACACGCTCTGATGACACGCGGCATTGTTCAAGCCGCGCTCGCTGGCCTGCTCTTGACCGCGACCGCGGCGACCGGGTGGGCACAGGACGACGGGCGCCGCCCCGCCTCGCTGCGACTCTTCTACGTGCACAACGGCGTCGGCTCGGAAGAGTGGACCGATAACGGCTTCACCAGAGGTTCATAAGTGCGGTAGGCTGACGCCATCCAGACGCAACCAGCCGACGAGAGCCCGCGGTGGGCACTCGCTGGCAGAGGAGCCCATCGATGCGTACGTCATCGCGCCCTTCCCTCTCCAGCCTGCTCACCCTCCCGATCATCGCGCTCGCCATGGCCGGCGCGACCACCGCAATCGCACAATCGAACCGCGAAGTCGTTCCCGTCACCGACGAGATGCTGCAGGCGCCGGCCGACGAAGACTGGCTGATGTGGCGCCGCACCCTCGACGGGTGGGGCTACAGCCCGCTCGACCAGATCAACCGCGAGAACGTGGGCCGGTTGCGCATGGTCTGGACCCGCGCCTTGGGGCCGGGTAGTCAGCAAGGCACCCCGCTGGCCTACGACGGCGTGCTCTACATGCCGAACCCCCGCGACGTGATCCAGGCGCTCGATGCCGCGACAGGCGACCTGATCTGGGAGCATCGCCGCGAGGTGCCGGAGGGTGTCGGCCAGGGCGGGCTCGTCACCAACAACCGCAACATCGCGATCTATGGCGACCGGATCATCGACACGAGCATCGACGACTATGTCTTCGCGCTCGACGCCGGCAGCGGCGAGATGGTCTGGGAAACCGAGATCCTCGACTACGAGACCAATCGGGCAATGCAGAGCTCCGGCCCCATCGTGGCCAACGGCAAGGTCATCTCGGGGCGCAGCTGTGTGACCACGGAGTCGTGCGTCATCACGGCCCATGACGCCGTCACCGGCGCCGAGCTGTGGCGACGGTCCACTATTCCCAAGCCCGGTGAACCGGGTGATGAGACCTGGGGTGACGTGGCCTACGAGGAACGGCGGCACGTCGGCGCCTGGATGGTGCCCAGCTACGACCCCGATTTGAACCTCGTCTACATGGGGACGTCGGTCACCTCACCCGCCCCGAAGTTCATGCTGGGCGGCGTCGACCTGGCGCACCTCTACCACAACTCGACCCTGGCGCTCGATGGCGATACGGGGGAGATCGTCTGGTACTACCAGCACCTGAAAGACCACTGGGATCTCGACCATCCGTTCGAGCGGCTGCTGGTCGACACCGCGGTCGCACCCGATCCGTCGCAGGTCGACTGGATCAACCCGAGAATCCGGCCGGGCGAGATGCGCCGGGTGCTCACCGGCATCCCGGGCAAGACCGGCGTGGTCTACACCCTCGACCGTGAGACCGGCGAGTTCCTGTGGGCCACCTCCACGGTCACGCAGAACGTCATCAGCAACATCGACGGCGCCACCGGCGCGGTGACCGAGAACTCGGAGGTCGTCTTCACCGGACTGGGCCAGGAGGTGCTGTCCTGCCCGTCCTGGATCGGCGGCAAGGACTGGGAAGCTGGCGCCTACAGCCCGCTGACCAACACGATGTACTACCCGCTGCGGAACACCTGCGCGCGAGTGCTCTCGACGATGGAAGGCGGGCTCGCCATTTACCGCCTAGCGGCCCGGTTCCAACTGGCGCCCGGCACCGACCAGTTGGGCACGGTCCGCGCCGTCTCGGCCGAGACCGGGCGGACCGAATGGGTCCACGAGCAGCGGGCCGCGACGATGTCCTTGATGACCACCGGCGGTGGCCTGGTCTTCGGCGGCGACGTGAACGGACGGTTTCGGGCGTTCGATCAGGACACCGGCGAAAAGCTGTGGGAGATCAACCTCGGGTCGGCGGTGACCGGCTTCCCGATCAGCTTCGGCGTCGATGGGCGTCAGTATGTGGCGGTCAGCACCGGCAGCGCCGCCACCGCGTCCGGCTTCATCCGACTGACGCCCGAAATTCAACCGAGCGCCGGCAACAACCTGTTTATCTTCACCTTGCCCGAGTAGCACTCATACCGCTAGGGCCAATCACGCTCAAGCGCCGCCGCTACGGTCGCCGGGTCGAGTACGTCCTTGAACGTCGGATCCTCAGCCGCTATCCAGGCCTCCAACCGCTGGAGGGTCTCTTCATCCAGTCCCGGGGCAGAACTGCTCCGCTCCGCTGCGCGCTCCCCAACCGTTCCGCCTTCAGCCGTACGCGGTCGGAGAGCGTCTCCAAGAGCCGCGGGCGCCCCCAGATCGGTCCGAAGTAGTTCACGGCGGCGAACATCAAGAGCGCTCGGGCCGGCGTGCCCTCCGCCAAGAGCGCCGCATAGAACATCTGGTGGACGTCCGCCGGCGAGACGTATGGCGGCTGGATCGGACTCGCCCAGGGGTCGTCGAGATCGTCAGGGCAAAAGAAATCGTGCACGACGGACGACCGTCGATGCGACCCCACGAACGGGGCTCCTACGATCGTCCAGAGGCTCCTCGGGATCGAGGCGCCATTGACCCACGCGCCAGCGGGCACACTCCAGCGGCGTCCCTCAGCATCGACGAAGGCGAAGCCTTCGGTCAGCTCCATCGACCGACCATCTTCGAGCCAGAGCGTGACCAGCGGGCCCTCGAAATGGCCACCGTCAGACTGAGCCACGACCGGCGCGGCCCACATCACGACCACCGAGATTGCGGCGAAATGGCGCAGCATGACCGTCTCCTTCCAGCGGGAACATCGGGAACGCCTTTGCCCTGAGCTCCGCCTGACAGCCCGGGGTTCAGGACGAACCCGCCGACCTCAACATGTAGAAACGCGTTGCCGTCCAGAAGCGAACCCTGCCGGCCAGCAACAACGCCAGAACTGGCGGCCGCGCGGGGTAACGCCCCGTGTATTCAGAAGATCGCGAGCGGATTGAGCGGCGAGCCGGTGCCGCCGACCACGCGGAGCGGCGCTCCGACGAACATGAACTCCCAGCGGTCGCGCTCGGCGGCCGCTTCCGCCACCGCGTCCAGGTCCAGATTGTCGAGGATCGGCATCCCGAGGCCGACGATCACGAGTTCGTGGAGCGGATTGGCGCGCCCGTCCAGCCCGGACGGCATGACGTCGCTCACCCCGTCACTCCCGAGCACGGCCACGTCGCGCGCCTTAAGCCAGGCGGCGACCGAGGCATGCGAACCGGCCGCTCGTTCGACGAAGTTCCACTGACCCAGCTGACGCACCGCCTCCCAGCGGCCGGTCCGGATCAGCAACACATCGCCGCTCCCCACCCGCACGCCGGTGGCGCGTTCCCACTCCTCCAGGTCCTCGACCGTCAGGGCGGTCCCCGGCTCGAGATAGTCGACGCCCCGGTGCCGGGCCATGTCGATCAGCACGCCTCTGGTGACGATGCCGTCGCGAACGTTGTGAATCCCCAGTCGCTCGGCCCCGGAAGACGCAAGCCCGCTGACCGGGAAGCCGTTGTAGAGCTGCCCGTCGTGGGCAAAGTGCGGCAGACCGTCCAGGTGGGAGTGGGCGAAACCGTGGTACTGCACCGAGTAGACGTCGCCGGCCACCTCATGCTCCGTGAACCTGGAGGTACTCAGCTCGTGCTGGAACGGGTTCGCGTTGAGCGCGTCACGCGTGGTGTTGAGATCGCGCGCCATCGACACCGAGACCCCATCCTGGACCAGCCGACCGGCCGCCTGGCGTCTCTCGTCGGTGATCAGGTTCAGTGTCCCCAGCTCGTCCTCGGCGCCCCAGCGCCCCCAGTTGGAGATCTCATCCATCCACTGCTCGAACTGCGCCTGGGTGATCGGCGCGGCGCCCTGCGCGGCAGCCGTTGTTGGCAGCGATGTCAGCAGCACACCCGTAGCGAGCGCCGTGCAGAGCCGCGCGATGGAACGACGTCGATCCGAAAGACGCATCTGTTCTCCTCAGGGGCAGGTGGCGAAGGCCGAGGTGTCGTTGATCGAATCGAACTAGGTGCCGAGAGGATTGAAGTAGGTCCGGCTCACGCCGTTCACGGTGTCGGTGACGGTGATGTTGACCTCGACATCGGTCGTGCTGGACGCAAATACCCAGAAGTGATCGCTCACGCTGCAGGCATCGAGCAACTGGACCAACAGGTCGGAATTGGACGGATTGAGGAAGTAGAACTCTCCTCCATCGAAAAAGCGCCTACCCGGCACGACCTGCGCGGGAGCGGTCTCGTTGTTGGCGTCCCGCCACGACACGTCGATCGAGAAGTGATCCTCGAGCGCGCAGATCGTGTCGTCGTCGGACGTGCACATTCCCTGCACCACGCGGGTATCGCTCAAGACGATGGGGACCGTCGTGTCGTCCATCACGGTCTGCCCTCCTTCGTCTCGTCCCTGCACCTCGACGAAGGCGTCGGCATTCTCGAACGGCGGGAACGGATGTCGAAGTCCAGCTCGACATCGGTGAAGACCAGGTCAGAACCGGGCCTCAGCGTTGACCCCGGCATGAACAACGAATCGAGGTTACGTTCTCCCAGAGTCATGCCGTCCTAGTCCAGCAGCCTGAACACGCCCGAGAGGTCGGTGATTGGCCACCCTGCGCACTCAAGCGGCCACTGACGGTGATAGCTCGGTTCTGCGTCGGATCGCCAATCTCGAGCCCCTGGAATGCGGATCCCGACGCCACGGTGACCTCGACGCTCATGGTCGTCGGTGTCGTGGTGGGTGTTCCACCGGTGGTCGGGGTCGTGGGGGTCGTTGGGCTGCTGTCACCGCCGCCGCACGCGGCGGTTCCGATCGCTAGGGCGCACAGCGCCACCGGTAGATGCTTCTGCACGAGGCTGTCTCCTTCCCTAGGGCCATCCGATTGTGCCTCACTTGGCGAGCTGTCGGAAAACCGGCAACGGCTAGCGCCCGGCCTCCGCCTCCTGCTTCCGGTTGCCGGCAAGCATGTTGGGGAGTCCGTAGTTCCCCTCGTGACAGGCGAACTCGAAGACAGGGAGCGCGCTGTGCTGCATCGGCAACTGGACCGACCACGGCGCCTCCCAGGTCCCGGGATCGGTCACCGTGAACTCGTAGAGCATCGTGTCGACGTCGACGCGGGTGAAGCGTTCGACCAAGGTGCGGTTCCGACTGGTGTTCCGCCACGTGATGTGGGTGCGGTCGTCGTTGAAGTCCTTCGTTTCCACCACCAGCGTGTCGCCCTCCCAGTGGCCGCGCCCAGTGCCGACATACTGGCGGACGCCGTCGTCGGGGGTCTCCGGCGCGTCAATCGGGATGATTCGCACGGTGTGCATCATCTCGTTCATGATGGCCACGTGGTTCGGCGTCTGGAACAGCTGCATGTTGTTGTAGACGCCGGGCAGCATTGGCGGTCCGGCGTTGCCGCTCATGAGGCAACGATCCGAGTTGCCGAAGTCCAGGTGCGACTCGGCGCCGGCGACCGTTTCGCTAAACGACGAACGGGCCCCCATGGTGCGGGCGCGCTGGCGGCCCGCCTCGGTCAACGCCGGCATCCGGCCATTCGGTGGGTCGACGATCAGCGAGGTGCGCAGCGTGCTGACTGGCCCGGTCCCCCAATCGAACCAGAAGATGTTGTACGAGCCGGTCTGCCCCTGCAGGCTCGGATGGTCCGGCGAGTCGAGCCACCGCCCAGGACGATCCCCCGCAGTCGGGATCGCCACGGTCCGCTGAGCCGGGCGGTCTTCCATGGCCTGAACCCGCGCCCGCTCGCCGTCGGCGATCTCGGCCGCCTCCTCGGCCGTCAGAAACTCCCGGTCGCCAAAGCGTTCTGGCCGCTCGAGCGGCGTGCGGGTCTTGTCGTCCCACACCCCTCCCAGGTCTGGCGCGCCCCAGGCCGTCCGGGGCGTCTCGGCCGTATCGGTCTGGGCGATGGTGGAAGAAGGCACGAGCATCGCGAGGACAAGGGCAGCGACTGAGACGACTGGTGAAGTAGGCATCTCGACTCCAGCACGCGGTCCGCGGCGGTCGACCGACCCGAACCGCCCGAACCCGTGGGGTCGAGAATGCCTGCCGCGCGAGCCGCCGTCAACACCCCAGCGGAGGGTAAGATGCAGGAGATGGGTGTGACGGGGCGCGCCACGGTCGACGGCAAGTTCCTGGCGGTCGGCGAACGACGGTTCCTGGTCGCGGGGGCCTCCTATGGCACCTTCGCGCCAGACGAGGACGGCGTACAGTTTCCGCCCCCCGGCCGGGTCGAGGTCGACTTCGCCCACATGGCGACGGCCGGTATCAACACCATCCGCACCTATACCCCACCTCCCGACTGGCTCCTGGATGCGGCAGCTCGACACGAGCTGCGTATCATGGCTGGGCTATCGTGGCCGCAGCACACACCATTTCTCGACGATCCGGGTCTGGCGCGCCGGATCCGGCGCGAGGCAAAGGACGAGGCGCGGCGTCTCGCCACCCACCCAGCGACGCTGCTCATCGCGATCGGCAACGAGATTCCGGCCAGCATCGTTCGGTGGCACGGGCCCGAACGGATCGAACGGTTCCTCCGCGCGCTCCGCGACGATGTGAAGTCGACCGCGCCAGAGAGCCTGCTGACGTATGTGAACTTCCCCCCGACGGAGTTCCTGCAGCTCGACTACTTCGACGTCTGCGCCTTCAACGTCTACCTCCACCAGGAGTCCGCCCAGCGGGACTATCTGATCCGGCTCCAGCACGTCGCCGGCCATCGACCGCTGCTCCTGTCAGAAGCAGGCGCCGACAGCCTGCGAGAAGGCCTGGACGGACAGGCGGAGACGACCGCCATGCAGCTGCGATGCGCCTTTGAAGAAGGCGCGTGCGGGGCCATCGCCTACGCCTGGACCGACGAGTGGTGGCGAGGCGGACAGGTCGTCGACGACTGGGCGTTCGGGCTGGTCGACGCGTCGCGGCAGCCGAAGCCGGCCCTCGCCGCGACGAGGCGGGTATTCGACGAAGCGCCGTTTCCGGCTTCGGCCGAGAGCAGGTGGCCAAAGGTGTCAGTGGTGGTGTGCGCCTACAACGCCGCCGAGACCATTGACGAGTGTCTGACCTCGCTCGAGGCGCTGACCTACCCCCACACCCAGCTCATCGTGATCAACGACGGCTCGCAGGACGAGACCGCCGAGATCGCCCGTCGACACCCGGGGGTGGAGGTGATCGACCTGCTGAACGGCGGTCTCAGCGCGGCGCGTAACGCCGGGCTCGCCGCGGCCACCGGGGAGATCGTGGCCTACACGGATGCGGACTGTCGCGTCGACCGGGACTGGCTGACCTATCTGGTCCAGCCGCTCCTCAAGACGGACCTTGCCGGCGTCGGAGGCCCCAACGTGGTACCCGCCGACGATCCGTGGGGGGCGCAGTGCGTCGCCCGGGCCCCGGGCGGCCCGACCCACGTCATGCTCGACGACCGGATCGCCGAGCACGTTCCGGGCTGCAACATGGCGTTCCGCCGGGAAGCCCTGCTGGCGGTGGACGGGTTCAACCCGGTCTATCTCCGCGCCGGCGACGACGTGGACATCTGCTGGAGGCTACAGGCCGCCGGACACCAGATCGGTTTCGCCCCGGCCGCGCTGGTCTGGCACCGCCACCGCAGCACGGTCGGCGCCTACTGGCGACAGCAGGTCGGCTACGGCGAAGGCGAAACCTGGCTCGACGCCCATCACCCGGAGAAATTCCTGGCCGGGCACATGGTCTGGCACGGACGGATTTACAGCCCGCTGCCCTTCCTCCGCGCCGGGATCGAGCGTCGGATCAACACCGGGGTGTGGGGCACGGCGGCATTTCCATCGGTCTACAGCACCCAGACGCGACAAGCCCCCTACCTGCCGCACGCACCCGGCTGGATGGCTGCCACCTTCGCGTTGCTGCTTATCGGCACGATCGGGCCGCTGGCAGGGATGGACGCGGCGTGGCTCCCGCTGGTCGCCGGCATCGTGACCCTGCTCCTGACGCTGGGCGGCTGTCTCCGCTACGCCTGCCTGTCGGATCTGACCGGCCTGCCCCGCGTCTGGGGCCTTCCGGCCTGGCTCAACCGCTGGCTGTATCGGGGCGTCATCGCCTGGCTGCATCTGGTCCAGCCGCTCGCGCGCACCGTCGGACGGTTCCGCGGACTCTCGCAGCCCGAAGCGGTCGCGCCGCAGCACGTCATGCGGCATCCCTGGAAGATGCCGATGCCGCGTATCCGTGACGCCTTTACCGCACTCCGTCTGGTCGCGCGAGGAGGCCGACAGCGATCATTCTGGAGTGAGAGCTGGACGTCGCACACGACACTGCTGAGCGAGCTGGTCGGCGTGCTCCGCGCCGCCCGCCCAGCTCCGCGCGTCGATGTCGACGAGGGTTGGGCGCCCGGTCGCGATCTCAGCCTGGCGGTCGGTCGATGGGGGTGGCTGCACGTGGGCATCCTCGTGGAGGAGCTGCCCGAAGGCGCCTGCATCTGCCGCGTGCGCAGCCGCCTGCGTCTCAGCTTCAACGGCACCCTGCGAGGCCTGACGCTGGCCGGACTGGTGGCTGGCGGCATGGCGGCGTCGATGGCGCTCTATACGCCTCCGGTGGGTATGGCCGTCGCCACGCTGGCCGCAGTCGGCATCGCCACCCGCACGGCGTGGCAGACCGCGCGTCTGACTGCCGTGATCGACCGCGCGCTGACCCACGTCACCTCGGCCGCCGGATTCGTGCGTATCCCCGTACCGCGCGAACCGGAACCCTCGGCTCCAAACCCCGAGACCCCCGCCTCTGAGATGAGCCGCTAGGGCACTAGGGTTCCGCGCGGAGGTAGGCCGCCACGTTCGCGTCGAAGACCCCTCAAGGGGCGCACCCCTTCGACCTGACACTGGAAGCCCCTACCGGCTACGAGTTGCTGAACGAGATCGCGCGCGCGCACGGTGCGGCGTCCTGGGGACTCTCGTTCTGCACCCCCGAGGCCCGGATCGAACAGGCGTACTTCGAGTGGTGGACCCACGACGGCACAACGCTGGGAATCGGTTGGGGACCGTTCGTAGAGGTAGAGGGCGCCCCAAGGCACCCGTGACGCGAGGGCCTACCGGTGATGCTCCAGCATCTGGACTAGACCGGCACCTACTCAGGCAGCGCGAACACCCACATCACGCCGCTCCCTTGCGGGATGTTGGTATCGGTGAAGTTGGCGTAGGACGTGGTCATACCGATGCGGCCACCCGCGCCCACGGCCAGATACTGCCGACCGTTGACCTCGAAGGTGACCGGCGCGCCCGAGATGTCGCCGTTGAGTCGGGTCTCCCACAGCAGGTCGCCCGTCTCGTGGTCGAGCGCGAAGAGCCGCCGGTCGGCGGTGCCGCTGAACACCAGCCCGCCGCCGGTCGCGAGCGCCGAGGCCGTCACGGCGACCCCGTTCGGCACCTGGTAGGTCCAGGCCCGGTTACCCGTCTTCGGGTCGAAGGCGGCGAACTCGCCGATGTAGTCATACCCCGGCACCATCTTGGTGCGGCTGGCCATGCCCCGGTAGATGCGTCCCGGCTGGTAGTCCTCAGAGACGTAGGTCACATCCATGCAGCTGTTGTTGAGCCCCAGGTAGTAGAGACCGGTGGCTGGGCTGTAGCTGGGCGCGTTCAGATTCCGGGTGCCGTGGAAATGTGGGCACACCTCGAACGTCTTCCCCGAGTCGACGTCCTCCATCGTGGGAATCTGCTCGGGGTTGTAGATGGGACTGCCCGTATCGGTCCAGCCTTCGATGATGTTGTCGTAGCCGGTCCTGAAAGCGTGAAGGAAGCGCCCCGTCTCACGATCGAGCACCAGGCCCCAGCCGATCTTGCTGGTTTCGATCAGCGCCTTGAAGACACGACCGCCAATCTCGAGGTCCACCAGCATGCTCTCGTGGGCGGCGTCGAGGTCCCAGTTGTCGGCCGGCACCACCTGGAAGTGCCACTGCAGCTCGCCGGTGTCGATATCGAGCGCCAGAATCGAGTTGGTGTAGAGCGCGTCACCGGGCCCACGCAGGGTCGAGGCCCACGGGGTCGGCTGGCCGGTACCCAGATAGATGAACTTCAGTTCGGGGTCGTAGCTGATGGTGCCCCAGGTGAGGCCGCCCATCGGCGGCAGCTCGCGCTCGGTCCAGGTCTCGTAGCCGGGCTCGCCAGGCGCCGGGATGGTATAGGTGGTCCAGAGATGCTCACCGGTCTCGGCATCGTGCGCCACCACGAGGCCCCGCGCGCTCCGGTCGCCCCCGGCGAAGCCCAGGATCACCTTGCCGTCGGCGATGAGTGCCGGATGGGCATGACCCAGGCCGTCGCTGTAGTCGCCGGTGCTGACTTCCCACTGCGATTCGCCGGTCTGCGGGTCGATCGCGACCAGCGCCGAGTCGGCCGTGCCCCAGTAGACGAGGCCGTTGTAGAGCGACACGCCGCGTGAGCGGCCGAGCGCCTGCGACTTCTGGATGTCTTCGGGGTAGCTGCGCTGGTGCACCCAGGCCACCTCGCCGGTCTCGACCTCGAACGCGGTCACCCGGTCGCTCTCGGCCACAAACATCAGATGGTTGGACACCACCGGCGTGGGCACCCAGCGGTTGGTATCACCCATCGAATGGGCCCAGACCAGGCGTAGATCACGCACGTTCCCGCGGTTGATCTGGGTCAGCGGACTGTAGCCGGTCACGTCGTACGTGCGGCGGTAGTTGGCCCAGTCGCCGTCCTGGGGGGTCAGCAGCCGCTCTTCGGTGATCTCTTCCCAATTGGCCGTTTGCGCGGCACTCGGACTGCCCACGCCAAGGAGGAGCGCCGCTGCTCCGCACGTCACCAGACCCACGCGTAGAATTCGCTGCATCACTACCTGCTCCACTGCTCGTCCCCTACCGCGGGACGATCATCACCGCCAGCACCTTGAAGCCTTCTTCCAGACGCCGGTTGCGCTGTTTCTCGGCATCCCCGGCCGATCGGGCCACGATCGGGTAGCCGCACGCCACGTCACGCCGGACACAGACGGCAAGCGCCCGCTGCACCAGCGCTTCCACTTCGGGCGCGTCCGGCCCTCCAGCGCCGATCGATTCGGCCAGGTCGGTCGGCCCCAGGAAGATCACGCCGATGCCGGGCACGTCGAGCACGGCATCGAGCTGGTCGATGCCAGCCGTCGACTCGATCTGAACCATCGCCAGGAGCCGCCCGGACTCCGCCTGTGGCCATACTCCAGCCGTCGACGCGTCGCGCATGGACGAAATGGCGCGTACCGCCTGCGCCGGTGTCTCGATGTCCGGGAACATGATGCCCGGAACCCCGAGGTCGATCAGCTCGCCGACAACGGATTCCGGCGCGTCGACCGCACTCAGCGGAATCCGCACCACCGGTAGCGCCTCACTCTCGCTGCTCAGGCTCCGCAGCCGCTCCCCGATTGCGTCTGGATCAAAGTCGCCGTACTGGGCGTCGATCACGACGAAATCGAGATTGGGCGCGCCTCTGGTAAACGTCCCCATCGCGGGCCGCCCAGCTTCAAGCTGCGCCACCACCCGGTTCGCCTTTGACGCCGGCTGCGCGGCCACAACTCCAGCAATTGAGCCCAGCGCGATCGCACTGGCGGCGCCAACCACCGACATCTTCACCATCAGGCTGCGCCAGCATATCGCGGAACGGTCTCCAGGGGGACTGACCGGCTGAACCGACGGGCGATCGGAGGTAGGATTATCACGCCCATGGTGAAGTTCGATTGCATCGTGCAGGAGGGCTGCGTCGACGAGGCGCTTCGCCCCCAGCTGGCCACGGCCCTGGAGAACGTCTGCCTCGAGGTACTGGGTGCGGACGCGGGACCCGCCGAGTTCTCCTGGGTCGTCGTGAAGAAGGGGTTCGGGTTTCGAGGCGGCGCGCCGTCGCAAACGTCGCTGGTGCGCGGACGCATTCCGGACGGGTGCGACCGGGACACCCGCGAGCGGCTGCTCAAGAACATGGCGGACGAATGGTGCCGGCTGACCGGCGCCACGGCGCATGACCTCGTGATTTCGGCTCGGGACGAGAGCTGGGCCGGCTAGGCCCCTCAACACAGGAGAAACGGCTGTGCCTGTCTACCGATGCGTGATTCCTGAAGGCTCGTTGACCTACGACCAGCGGGCGGAGATCGCCACTGCGTTCACCGACGTGCATTGCGGCCTCTCGGCGGCGCCGCGGAACTTCGTGCAGGTGGTGTTTCTGGAAGCCACGGCTGGCTTCGAACTGCCCGATACGCACGGTAGCGGCACCATCAAGGCCGACACGCCCTACTTCGTGGCGGGCGGCAACCGCGGCGGCCGCCCCCCCGAGCTGAAAGCCAAGATCCTCGCCGGACTGCTGGACCGCTTCTCGGCCATTGCCGGCGTGCCGGCCGACCAGGTGAGCGGACGCATCAGCGAGGCTCCGGCCTCATGGACCATGGAGGCTGGCAAGGTGCTGCCCGAACCGGGCGAGGAACCGGCCGAGTGGTACGAGCACACCGCCGTTTCCGGCTAATTGACCAACACCGTCACACGCCCAGTCGCACACGACCAAGGAGGAGTCAGGCATGCCTGACACACGCACCAACCCGGACGCGCTCAAGCGCGAGAGCCGTCGACGTTTCATCCAGTTCCTGGCTGGCAGCCCGTTGCTGGCTGCCGCCTATCCGGCCCTGCCATCGAGCTGGCAGACCGCGGTGGCGCAGGAGGCCGAGCGGCAGGCCAAGGCGGCCGGCACCTGTTCCACCTGTGGGCAGCCGCTGGTCGCGGGGGCGCCGGGTGGCGCCGGTGCGCAGCAAGACGCGATACCAGACCCGAACCGCTTCCTCGAAGGGCAGATGACGGGCCAGGTCATCGACTCGCCCGAGCTGGCGGTCAACGTGTGGGACATGGAGATGACCACCCACGCGAACAACCTGCCGGAGCACTGGTCGTTCCTGCACCTGGGCGTCGACAACTACGAGACCCGGTACGCGAATCGGTCCGGCTTCAACCGCCTGGCCCTGCGTCCGCGTCGGCTCGGCCAGCAGATGAACGACCTCGACACCTCGGTCGAGCTCTACGGCAAGACCTACGGCACGCCGCTCTTCACCTGTCCGGTGGCGGCGCTCCAGGCATTCCACACCGAGGGTGAGGTGGCCGCGGCCAAGTCGGCGGCCCGCCACGGCGTGTGGCCGGTACAGTCACACGAAAGCTCGCAGTCCTATGAGGACATCGCGGAGGGGTTTGGCGAACCGCACTGGTTCCAGCTCTACATCCGGCCCGACTGGAACGTGGTGAGGCGGTCGATCGACCGGGTCGAGGCGGCCGGCTGCCCGGTGATGGTCTGGACCATCGACTTGCTGGGCGGCAGCAACCGAGAGCTGAGCCGGCGTTCGTCAGGCAGGGAAGGCACCGCGGCCGCGCTGTGCCAGAACTGCCACAACCATCGCGAGGGCTACCAGCGCCCGATGCGCCGAGAGCTCGATGGCCCAGCCGGCGAGCGTCCGCCGTATGACTGGGACTATCTGAAGCGGCTCAAGGACTACACCGAGATGAAGGTGCTGGTGAAGGGCGTGGTCACCCGCGAGGAGGCCGAACTGGCGGTCGAGTACGGCGCCGACGGGGTGTTCGTGTCCAACCACGGCGGTCGTGGGGTGAACATGATGCGCGGGACGATCGACGCGCTGCCCGAGGTGGTGGAAGGTGTGGCCGGCCGGGTGCCGGTGCTGATCGACAGCGGCGTCCGCCGCGGCGCCGACATCTTCAAGGCGCTGGCGCTGGGCGCCGACGCGGTCGGCATCGGGCGCCCCTACGTCTGGGGCCTCGGCGCATTCGGCGAACCGGGCGTCGACAAGGTCCTGGACCTCATCCTGGACGAGTTCCGGATGGTGATGCGCCAGACCCGAACCACCGCCATCGACCAGATCGTGCCGAGCTTCGTGACCGAAGGGCAGCCGATCATGATGCGCGACAACCGGCTGGGCTTCGGGTTGTAGCCGACGCTGTCAACCTCGTACACAACAACGGCCGGACCCACTGAAGGGCCCGGCCGTTGCTATCTACAGCGGCGACCGCGTCCCTACTGCCCGCCGTCGTTGTCGTCAGTCGTTCCGGCCGACGGCACCTCGAAGGGATACCCCGGCGGGCCGAACTCGTAGTAGGCCGCCAGCGAGTCGATCTTGTCCATGTCGGGATAGAGCACGCCGAAGGCGGGCGCCTCGCGGCTGCCGCGGGGCGAATACCAGACCGCGCCCTCGCCGGTCACCTGGATCTTCGGCGAGTCGGCGTGACGCTGCGGCTTCGGATAGAACGTGAACTCCTCGGTATCCGGATTGAAGCGCCAGATCGACGCCCCGTAGTCACCGTCAGTCCGCTGGCCCACGTCGGCCGCCCAGATGTTGCCATCCGGATCCGGCGCCACGTCATACGGCTCGGCGTTCTGCTGCGGAATCGACCACTCGGTCATCTTGCCGGTCGACTGGTCCAGCTTCACGAGCTTGCCGTCGCGCTTGCCGGCCGAGTAGATACCCCACCAGATGTTGTTGTCCTTGTCGACGTTCAAACGGCGGGTGTGGGCCGGGTAGGTCGGCGCGGTGTACTCGGTCCAGGACGCGTTGCTCGGATCGAACTTCACGATCTTGCCGCCGCTCCAGAGCGCAATCCAGATGTTGTCGTTCTTGTCCGCCACCACGCCGTAGGGGATCGCGTGGGGGGTCGGGATGCGGTAGACCGACACCTCGCCGGTGGCCTTCTCCCACTTGCTGAGGGCGCCGCCCATGATCCAGCCGACGTAGATGTTCCCCTTCGAGTCCATGGCCAGCGACTGCATGAACTTGGTGGGGTTGCGGACCACGTCCTCGGGATCCATCAGGATTTCGTGCTCCCACTGCTCGGTCTTCGAATTGAAGCCCAGCAGCCGCTTCTCCTTTTCGCCGGTCCGGCCGCGATGCTCCGGGAGCCAAATCATGCCCTCGGGGTCGATCAGGATCTCGTGGTTGCCGTTGCGCGGGTCCGGGTAGAGCCACTCCCACTGCTCGCCCGTGCGGGGGTCGAGCTTCACCAACCGATGGGGCACGCCGCGGTCGACCAGCCAGACGTTGCCGTCGGCATCGAAGCGCGGGTCCTGCCCATAACGGCTCACGCGGTCGCGCGCCCATTGCGGGTCGTTCTGCCCCTCGCCCGGACCGTCTTGCGCCAGGTAGTACTCGATGTACATCGCCTTGCCGAGCGCTTCCTCGTCGATCGGCGTCTGCGTCTCGATGGCCACCCGGCGCCGACCGCTGTCGGGGCCGAAGTTCGCGACCACATACTCGAGGAGCGCATCACGGTCCTCGCGACCGAACTTGAACATCGAGGCGCGGAACGACAGCAGGCCCTGGGCATACCGGGTCGGGTCCTGCTCGCCGAGCGTCGACCCCACCATGTGGTCGATCCAGCTCTCCCACTGCCGCTGGGTGCCGGGGCGGGTCGGGAAGAAGTTCTCGCCGTGGCACGCCATGCAGACCTGCTCGGCCACGTCGCGGCCCGGCCCAGGCGGGTAGATCTCGTCGTAGCTCGCGTACTGGACCTCGCCGCCGGTCCCCCGCTCCATGGCGGTGCGACCGGCCGGAATCACCAGCGGAGGTGCGCTCCCAGAGAGCGGCCCCAGGGTCAGATTGACCACCGGCGAGTCGCCAGCCGCCACGGTGATGGTCTGCACGTCCGACTCCAGCCGCTTGGTGCTGGCGCTGACCTCGTAGGTGCCCGGGAACAAAGCCACGGCCCGGAACTGTCCACCGTTGGTGTAGACCTGGTAGACGATGCCACGGTCGGCGTTCCGCAGATAGACCTGCGCGGCCTGGAACGCCTCTGACGACGAGACCGTCCCGGTGACACTGGCCGAGCCCGGCACCTGTGCCTGTGCGCCTGCCACGGTCAGCAGGCTGATGCCAATCGCGGCGACACACAGCCGAAGCCCGGCGCCGACGACGCCTTTCTTGCGTACACAGCTCATCGTTCTCTCCTCGTGAGGTCTGAAATGATGTGCCGAGAATGCCCGGAAGCGAAGGTCGGGTCAAGTCCCGGTCAACGCGGAGGGCGCGGCACGAGCGTCGGCGTCCGGTCGCGGTAGGCCTGATACTCGGGCAGGTCGCCCCATCGTGCTTCCCCTCTCGCCTCGAGCAGCGGCACGCCACTGACCTTGGTCAGCAGGAGGTACACGAACACAGGGGAGATCAGCGTGAGGTGTTGCCAGCCTCGCAAGGCCGGAAGGGCGACCACCGCGACGCCGACCCAGAGCAGGATCTCGCCGAAGTAGTTGGGGTGCCTCGACCAGGCCCACAGGCCGGTGGCGATGAACGTCCCCTTGTTCGCCGGATCTCGGCGAAAGCGCGCCTTCTGCCGGTCGGCGGCCACCTCGATGCCTAAGCCGGACAGCCAGATGACGAGACCTGCCGCCGCGACCGGACCGAGTGGCTCGATCCGCATGGCGGTCATCGCGGCCAGCGCCGCCGAGATGGTCAGCAGCACCCACAACCCCTGCAGGGTCCAGGTCAGCAGGAACCGTGGAAAGCTGGGCTTGAGCTCGTCGAACCGGCCATCATGACCATCGCGCCGGATGCGCAAGAACAGAAAGCTCCCGAGACGAACGGCCCACACCGCCACCATGCCCGCCAGCAGCAATGAACGCAGGTCGCCACCGAGCGTCATCATCAGCGCCACGGCGACCACGGTCAGATAGGTCAGACTGCCGGTCAAGTCGAAGAAGCGCTCAGTCTGCCAGATGTAGGCAGGGATGAAGACGAGCCAGTTGATGCCGAACGCCAGCAGCCCGCACACCGCGAACAGTGGCATGCCGGGCACCCACACGCCGTGCTGGCTGCCCGCCCAGCTGACCACGGCGGCCACCAGCACGCTGACGGCCACGGCGGCCAGACTGCGCCGCGCTCGCTCGTCCATGGGTCAAGCATAGCCCGCGGCCGGCCGCCGGTCAGCGCCTTCGCCCAGGTTCTGGGCGACCGCGTGCTCCGCTTCTGGGCAACAATGACGCATGCTCTTCGGCGTCCGGGTCGCCCGGCCACTCGCCGCGACGACCCTTCTGGCGATCGTGACCCTGGCCACCGGCTGTGATTCTCCAGAGTCCGCTCCGAATTCGGCGGCGCTACCACCGACAGCCGCCGGCTACCCGGACGGCCCCATCACGCTGATCGCGCCAGCCAACCCCGGCGGCGGCTGGGACCAGACCGCGCGACACCTCCAGCAGGTGCTCGGAAATTCCGGGCTGCTCGGGGTCCCGGTCGAGGTGGTCAACCGGGGCGGAGCTGGCGGCACCATCGGACTGGCCGACCTGGTCAGCCGGCACCGTAGCAACCCGCGGACCTTGATGGTGTTCGGACAGGTGATGCTGGGCGCTGTGCGCACGAACGACAGCCCGGTCTCGGTGGCCGACACCGTCCCGATCGCGCGTCTGCTCAACGAGTACGAGATGGTGGCAGTACCGGCCGACTCGCAGTACGACTCGCTGGACGACCTGATCGCGGACTTCCGGGACTCCCCCGAATCGATCAGCTGGGCGGGTGGCTCGGCCGGCGGCATCGACCACATGCTGGTTGGCCTGATCGCGCTGGCCGCCGACGTGGAACCGACCCGCGTGAACTATGTCGCGCACGCAGGTGGCGGCGAAGCCGCGGTAGCGGTGATGGGCGGGCACGTCACGGCCGGCGTCTCCGGCGTGGGCGAATGGAAGGGGTTCGTCGACATCGGGCAGATGCGACCACTGGCCGTCTCCTCGGCCGAACGGCTAGACGGAAACGACACGCCGACGTTCCGGGAACATGGGCTCGACGTCGTGCTCGCCAACTGGCGCGGCGTGCTGGCGCCGCCGGACACGGACGCCCAGACGCGGGCCTGGCTGGCCGACGCCCTCGACACGATGCGTGGCCGTCCGGCGTGGCAACGGATCCTCGAAGAGAACGCATGGGTAGACAGCTTCCTCAGCGGCGACGCCCTCGATCAGTTCCTGGCGGACGAACGCGCCACGGCCGATCAGGTGCTGCGCTCGGTTGGCCTGGTGCGATAGGGTTTCGCGATGCGCCCGACGCTGGCCCGTGCCCTGCTGGTCGCGGCCGCGCTGAGCTACTTCGTCGGCGCGTTCCAGATCGACACGCCTGACGGGCAATACTCGGCTCTTGGTCCAGAGCTGTTCCCGATACTCATCGGGGTCGGCCTCCTCAGCGGCACGCTGTGGATCGCGACGACCGGGGCGAAGACTACCTCGGTCAACTGGCGGGGCGTCGGCGCGGCGGCGGTGACCTTCCTGGCCTATCTCGCCCTGCTGCCGGTGGTCGGATTCCTTCCGGCCACGGTGCCCTTCGTGACGCTCGAGGCACGCGTGCTCGGAAGCCACCACTGGCGACGCGATCTCGTCGTGGCGGTCCTGCTCGCGGCAGCCGTCCACGGCCTGCTCACCTACGTCCTGGGCGTCCGACTGCCCCGGGGACTCCTCGGCTGATGGACAGCCTCTCGGGACTCCTCCCGCAACTCGGCGGCGGCTTTGCCGCGGCGCTGGCTCCAGCCAACCTCCTCCTGGGCGCCGTCGGGGTCACCGTGGGCACCACGATCGGCGTGCTGCCCGGCCTGGGACCGGCGCTGACCATCTCCCTGCTCCTTCCCCTCACCTTCGGGATGGACCCGGTAGGCGCGTTCATCCTGTTCGGCGGCATCTACTACGGCGCCATGTATGGCGGCTCGACCACCTCCATCCTGGTGCGAATGCCAGGCGAGGCGTCCAGTGTCATGACCGCACTCGACGGTCATGCCATGACCCGCCAGGGCCGGGCGGGCGCGGCGCTCGCCACAGCGGCCATCGGTTCGTTCGTCGCCGGCACGTTCGCCACCATCATGTTGATGCTACTGGCGCCGCCGCTGGTCGAGCTCTCGCTGGGCTTCGGGCCCGCCGACTATGCGGCGCTCATGGTGCTGGCGCTGACCAGTGTCGCCGGACTCGCGGGCGCCGACCCGGCCCGCGGGTTGCTAGCAATCTTCGTCGGACTCGCCCTGGGGACGGTCGGCATCGACGTGCAGACCGGGCAGGCGCGGTTCACCATGGGGCTGCCTGGACTCCTGGGCGGACTGAACGTGGTGCTGGTCACCGTCGGGCTGTTCGCCGTGGGTGAGGTGTTCTGGCACGCGGCCACGCGACATACCGCATCAGGGCTCCCGGCGCCGCTGAAGGGACCGGCTCACCTCACCTCGGCGGAGTGGCGCCGGTCGTTACCCGCCTGGGGTCGGGGCACCCTCATCGGCTTCTTCACCGGCGTCCTGCCGGGCGCGGGCGCCACCGTGGCCAGCTTCCTGTCCTACGACGTCGAGCGGCGGGTGTCGAAGACACCGGACGAGTTCGGCGAAGGGGCGATCGAAGGGGTCGCCGGTCCAGAAGCCGCCAACAACGCCAGCGCCGGCGGCAGCCTGGTGCCGTTACTCGCGCTGGGCGTACCGGGCTCGGGCACCACGGCCGTGATGCTCGCCGCCTTCCAGATGTACGGCATGCAGCCCGGGCCGCTCCTGTTCACCCAGGAATCCACGCTGGTCTGGGGTCTCATCGCCAGCCTGTATGTGTCGAACGCGCTACTGCTGGTCCTGAATCTGCCGCTGATCCGCGTCTGGGTAAAGCTGCTCGAGGTGCCACCCGCGCTCCTTTACGCCGCGGTGCTCGCGCTGGCCACGGTGGGTGTCTACACGCTCAACGGCAGCCTCTTCGACGTCGGCATCGTTTATGCGATTGGCCTGAGCGCGTTGGCCCTTCGCTACCAGCAGATTCCACTCGCTCCCGTGGTGTTGGGCGCGGTACTGGGACCGCTGCTCGAGCAACACACCCGCCGAGCGCTGGCCATCGCCGACGGCGACCCCACGGTGTTTCTGACGCGTCCGCTCTCGGCCTCGCTGCTGGCGCTGGCGGTCGCTGCGGTCATGGTCCCGCCGCTGGTCCGGATAATGCGGAGGACCGAGTAGCAGGCTCCTTCGGAGGGCAAAGGAGACGCCTGGGTACTGCAACTCATCCGAGCATCGTTCAAGGTGAGTCAAGGACGATGGGATGCGTTGAGGTCAGGCCACTCCAGTTAACGGAAGATCGGTTCTCCCCGTGCCCCACGGCGAGAGCCGCGGGGCTCGGCGGCTTCCTAGCCAACCGTTATACTGCCCGCACCATGCCCACCGGAGGCGGGGAGAGAGCCCTGACGCTGGCTCATCATGCTCATGTAGAACCGGAAGGCCTCAATGCTCAACCACGCATTGCACGCCTATGGACTCAACCTCAGTGTCACCGAGATGCTCCTCGCTGACGTGTCCGCGGATCAGATGTGCCAGCAGCCGAGCGGCCTGGTGAATCATCCCACCTGGAACCTGGGCACCTGATCGGTACGGGGCATGCGTGCTGCGGCTTCATCGGCCTCGAGTCGAACCTGCCGGACGACTGAAACGACCGGTTCGGCATGGGCAGTCAGCCGACCGGCGACGCGTCGGCCTATCCGTCGAAGGACGAGCTGCTGGACCGGCACCGTCAGTATCACGCGCGGATCACGGAGGCGCTGCCGGGGGTGGACCCGGCCATCTTCGCGCAGGAGCATCCAAGCGCCGAGGCGCGATCGTTCTTCCCCACGCTCGGGGACCAACTCGTGTACATGCTGACCGCCATGGGCATGAAGGGCGTTCTGGGCTGATCGCATCATCCGTCGGCTGACGCTCGGGTCATCGCACCGGCACGCGGCTCGAAGAGCAGATGGGTCGTCCCGTCCGACCACGGGCGCCTGTCAGCGCCCAGGTCGAACGCGTCGGCCGAGTCCTCCTCAGGTCCGCAACCCCCAGCGCGTTACTCGCCAACGGCGATCAGCGCCTGCTCGGTACGGATAAAGATGCGGCCGTCGGAGACGGCGGGCGACGAGACCACAGGCTCGCCCAGGTCATTCCTGGCGAGGATGGACATGGACGCACCGGCCCGAAGCACGACGGTCTCTCCCGTCTCGCTGAAGAGGTAGACCTTGCCGTCGCCCGCCAGAGGTGTGGCGGAGAACACGCCGCCAATCCGCTCCTGCCAGACGCGGTCTCCGCTGGCCGCATCGACGGCGGTGACAATACCTCCGCCGTTGGCCATGTAGACCAGCCCATCATAATAGAGCACCGACGAGATGTAGGGAGCGCCGGTCTCCACCTTCCAGACCAGGTGGGTCTCGTCGACCACGCCGCGCCCGCCTGGTCGAAGCGCCAGATACGGCCCGGCGCGGTGACCGCGGGAGGTGTAGATCACGCCGTCCTCGTCGTGGGTGGCCGAGGGCACCGGGTAGTCGTTCAGCCCATCGGCATGCCACAACCACTCGCCGGTCGTGGGGCTGTAGCCGTCGAGGCCGGCGCGCGCGTTCACCACCAGCTCATCCCCCTCGGCACGGGGCACAATCAGCGGCGTGCTGAACGAGCGTAAATTCTGTCCGCGGTCGGCACGCCACCGCTCCTCGCCGGTGGCCGCGTCGAGCGCCAGGATGTAGGCGCCACTCTCGTGGTCGGACTGCAGGATCAGCAGCCCCTGATAGAGCACGGGTGAACTCGAGTGGCCCCAAACGATCTCGTAGGGGCCGTAGTCGCGGGCCAGGTGGCGCTGCCAGAGGGGTTCGCCGTCCAGACTCAGCGCGACGATCTGTCCGGTCGCGAACCAGCCGAACACCCGTTCGCCGTCGGAGGCGGCGCTGGGGCTGGCCATGTTGCTCTTCAGGTGTCCGAGCGGCTGATCCCCATCGGACGCCAGCTCGAACTCCCAGAGCAGCTGACCATCCGTCTGGTCGAACGCGCTGACCATGAAGACCACGTCGTCTCCAGGTCCGTCGATCCGCTCACCACCCAGCGGTCGGTCGGGCGCGGCGCCGCCCCGCACCAGCTGGGGATGCCCGCCGGGACGGAGCTGACCGCGGCCGCGCTGCTGGGTGAGGAAGACCCGGTCGCCCACCACGATTGGAGACGACACGCCGAGACCGTTCAGCGGCGTACGCCAGGCCACGCCGGCATCCCGACTCCAGCTGACTGGAAGGTTCTGCTCGGTGGAGATGCGGCGCCCGTCTGGCCCCCGCCACTGCGGCCAGTCCTCGGCCTGCACATCCACCGTGTACAGCGCCGTCACTGCCGCGAGAAACGCGAGACCAGGCCGCCGCATCGAGACCTCCTTCATTCCATGGGGCTTCGCCCCAAACCCCACGCAGGGCTAGTGGGGCCCCATCGCCCCACGCCGCCCCGCAGGGCGCGCCGTGCGCGCCCTGCAGGCTCGACCTTGAGCAGCCTGCTACCGGCTGAATGACCGTTCGAAGAGATCTTCTATCGCCTTGCGTCCCGCGTCACCCAGAAAACGCGTCCCCGTGCCGGTGAAGCGGGTGCGCTCGACCCGTGGCGGATCAACCGACGCCCAGGCGCCCTCGGTCCAGCTCAACCACTGCTCGCGCGTCTGGTCGAAGACGAAGAGCCGCTTCCGCAGGTGCTTGGCCAGCTCGGCCGCCCAGCCGGTGCCCCCCTTGACGGTCTCGTCCTCGAGGATCTCGCCCACGACGAACACCTCCCCCGCCGTCGCCACCTGATGCCAGATCGACTGCAACAGGGTCTGGAAGGTGGGCGTCTCGGGGAACGAGCGATGCAGCTGGGCCATGATGTAAGCCTCGCTCACCGCACCGCGCTGCAGCTCCGTGGGCGTCAGTTCGACCAGCCCGCGCTGCCGCTCGGTCTCGCGACCGGCAAACGAGAAGGTCGTCTCGCCCACGCCGAACCGCTCGGCGGTCTGGCCAAACACGGTCTCGGCTCCACGCGCCCCACCCGACAGCAACGTGTAGGCGTTGGCCGGCAACCGCACGGCGCCGTCCGCGGTTTCGTCCCGCACCAGCCGCATCGTGTCCGGATGGAGGTGGAGATGGGTCTCGGCGGTGGCGTCGCGGTCGTGGTCCTTCAGGAGCCGGACGCCCACGTGGGTGCCCTCCGGCTCGAGAAACACCGCCAGATCGATCAGCGCCTCGTAGTGGGCACACGGCGGCGGTATCAGCGCCGGGTGCGCCGGTGTCTGGTCGCGATGCGTCTGGGCCGCGATCCACAGCACGGCGCCCAGACGGCGCGCGATCTGCTTCAGCGCGCCGAGCTCGGCCGCCCGCTCCACCACCTCGCCTCGCTCCCAGTCTAGCCCGTCGACCATGATCACGTCAGGCGTGAACCCGGTCTGCCCGTAGAGCGCCACTAGATCATCGAGCCGCTCGTGCGGAAAGGCGGCGTCGGCATACGCCTGGATGATGCGGCGGGTATCGACGCCAGCGCGCACCGCATCTCGATCGTCGAGCGCGGTAGTGTCAGCCAGGTCGTCGAACAGGGCGTCGTACCACGACCGCACGTGCTCGAGGTCCTGGCCCAGCGCCACGTGCAACACCGAGTGGCCACGCAACGCGTGGTCGAGCCCGATCTGCACCAGAAACGCGGTCTTGCCGACACCGGCCCGCGCCATCACCACTCCGATCTCGCCCTGTCCCAGGCCTCCCTGGCAGCAACGCTCCAAGATGCGAAGTGGGCTGTTCTCGTTGACCTGATCAAGCTGCATGCTGGGCGCCTCCTGCCCCTTCGACCGGTGCGTCCGGTCACGCCGTTGATGAAGCGGCCGCACCGCGTCGAGCTGAATCACACTAGCTCGCACGTGCCTTCTCCTTGTCAGCGGCCGCCTTCGCCTCGATGAGCTCGGTCTGTACCGCACCGGGGACCGGCAGGTAGCGTGAGAACTCCATCGTGAAGTCCGCCTTGCCCTGCGTCGCCGACCGCAGCGTGGTCGCGTAGCCGAACATCTCGGCCAGCGGCACCTCCGACTCGGTGATGGTCATGCCGCCCACTTCCTGCTGCCCGATCACGGTACCTCGACGCTGCATGATGGTGGTCAGCACGTTCCCGGCGTACTCGGAGGGCGCCTCGACCGCCACCCGCATGATCGGTTCGAGCACCTTCGGCGCCCCCTTGTCATAGGCCTCGCGCCAGGCACCACGCGCCGCCTCCTGGAAGGCCACGTCCGAAGAGTCGACCGTGTGGTGGTTGCCGTCGTTGACCACCGCCCTGACATTCACCACCGGAGCACCGAGCTTGCGGCCCTTGGCCAGCATCGACTTCAGCCCCTTCTCCACCGCGGGGATGAACTGCCGCGGGATCACACCGCCCTTGATCTCGTCGACGAATTCGAACTCGACCTCGGAGTGCGGCTCGATGTAGCCGACCACGCGCCCGTACTGTCCAGAGCCGCCGGTCTGTTTCTTGTGGGTGTAGTCGAAGTCGACTCGCCGGCTGATGGTCTCGCGGTAGGCCACCTGCGGCGGCGACACCTCGACCTCGACCTGGTATTCGCGACGCATCCGCTCGATGTAGACGTCGAGCTGCAGTTCGCCCATGCCGTGGATCACCGTCTCCCCCGACTCGGGGTCGGCCCCGGCACGGAAGGTCGGGTCTTCCTTGGTGAACCGCTGCAGCGCCTTGGTCAGGTTGGTCTGCGACTTGTTGTCGGCCGGCGTCACCGACAGCGAGATGACCGGAGCCGGCACGTGGATGGAGGTCATGCTGACGTTGACCTTGCCATCGGTGAAGGTGTCGCCCGAGTGGCAATCAAGTCCGAAGATCGCCACGATGTCGCCAGGACCCGCCTCGGTGATGTCTTCCATCTCGTCGGAATGCATCCGCACGAGACGCCCCACCTTGGTCTGCTTGCCGCTACGACTGTTGGTGATGACCGTGTCCTTGGTCAGGTGGCCCTGGTAGACCCGCATGTAGGTGAGCTGCCCGTAGCGCCCATCCTCCAGCTTGAACGCCAGCGCCACGGCCGGCTTCTCGGAGTCTGGGGTCAGCTCGACCTTCGCCTCGTCCTCGGCATCGAGGTCAATCGCGTCGTTCGAGATGTTGGTCGGATCGGGCAGATAGGCCACTACCGCGTCCAGCAGCTTCTGCACACCCTTGTTCTTGTAGGCCGACCCGAGCATCACCGGCGTGAGCTGCAGCGACAACGTCCCCTCGCGCACCGCCTTGTGCACCAGCTCTTCGGTGACTTCTCCCTCGAGCACCGCTTCCATCAGCTCGTCGGAGAACATCGAGATCGCGTCGAGCATCTCTTCGCGGTAGCGCTCGGCGTCGGCGCGAAGCGCGTCCGGGATCTCCTGTTCGGTCACGTTTTCACCGAAGTCACCCTCGAAGTAGTACGCCTTCATGGTGATCAGATCGATCACGCCGGCGAAGTCTTCCTCGAGCCCGATCGGCAGCTGCAGCAACACGGCGTTGTGCCCGAGCTTCTCGCGCAGCGCATCGCGGACACGGACCGGATCCGCACCCACCCGGTCGCACTTGTTGACGAATGCGATCCGCGGCACGGCATACCGGTTCATCTGCCGGTCGACGGTGAACGACTGGCTCTGCACACCGGCCACCGAGCACAGAACCAGCACCGCCCCGTCGAGCACGCGCAGGCTCCGCTCCACCTCGATGGTGAAGTCGACGTGGCCCGGGGTATCGATGATGTTGATGTGATGGTCCTGCCAGGACGTATGGGTGGCCGCGCTGGCGATGGTGATGCCGCGCTCCTTCTCGAGCTCCATCGAGTCCATCTTGGCGCCCACCCCATCCTTGCCCTTCACGTCATGAATGGCATGCACCCGGTCGGTGTAGTAGAGGATGCGCTCGCTCAGGGTGGTCTTCCCGCTATCGATATGCGCGGAGATCCCGATGTTGCGAATCGTCGTCAAGTCGCTGATCACGGTCGTTCACCTTTCACCGGCGGGCATCCGTCGCGCGTCGTGGCCGACAAACACCCACCTGGACGGCTTCCGCTTCCGGTCGACACCGGCGTTGCCGTTCTGTTCCCAGTTGGGTCGAGTGTTCAGAAGAGCCCGTGTGATGGAGGGCCCCTCGTGCGTCAGACGGGAGCGTTCACGGCGCCTTCGCGCTCACGAGCCCCCACGCAGGGATGCGTATACCGACGCAACCTATTAACTGTAGCGCACTTATGTGTCGGAGAGGTTAAAAGATCGGAGTTCAGAACGAGGGCTACAGGCTTCAGGCTCCGGGCTTCGGGGAAGAGCCCAGCCGACCGGGTAGCACCCTCGAGCGCCTGAAGCCTGTAGCCCGTAGCCTGAAGCCTGACCGACCGCGTGTTATCCGAGGCCGGTCACCTCCGATGCATATCCGACGACCTGCTGCCGGCGGCGGGCACGTAGCACAGGTTCACATAGTCCTTGACCATGCGGTCGGCGCTGAAGCGCCAACCCAGGGTGCGGATGGCGCGCTTCATCCGTTCGATCCAGCCTCGGGGGAAACCGTCGTGGTCGCGGTCGTAGTAAAGCGGCACCACCTCGTCGGCAAGCGTGGCGATCAGGGCCTCGGCGTCGCGTTGGTCCTGCACGGCCGGGTCGGTGTGGGTCTCGCCATCGCCAATGGCGAAACCGTTGAGCCCGTCATAGGCCTCGTTCCACCAGCCGTCGAGGACCGAGCAGTTCAGCCCGCCGTTGAGCGGCACCTTCTGCCCACTCGTGCCACTGGCTTCGAGCGGTCGCCGGGGGTTGTTCAACCAGACGTCAACGCCCTGCACCAGATGGCGGCCCAGGTCGATGTCGTAGTCCTCGACGAAGATCACCTTGCCCAGAAACCGGGGATCACGACTGATTTCGTAGATCCGGCGTAGCACCTCCTTGGCGGGCTCATCCTTGGGATGCGCCTTGCCAGCGAAGATGAACTGCACTGGACGCTGCGGGTCGTTCACCAGGGTTTCGAGTCGATCCAGGTGCCAGAGAAAGAGCGCCGCGCGTTTGTAGGTCGCGAACCGCCGAGCGAACCCGATGGTCAGCGCATCGGGACTCAGCGCGTTGGCCAGCCGCTCGACGAGCGCCGACGCCTCGCTCCGGCGCTGCGCCTCGCGCATCACCCGCTCGCGCACGAACTCCATCAGGCGGATCTTCAGCACGGTGTGGGTCTCCCACAGCACCCCATCGCCGAGCCGATCGATGGCAGCCCACACCTCGGGCGACGCCGTATCACGCTCCCAGTTCTCTGGCAGATGACGGTCGTAGAGCTGGCGCATCTGCGGCGCCAACCAGCTCGGGACATGGATGCCATTGGTGATGTGGCCGATCGGGACTTCCTCTTCGGGACGATCACCCCAGAGCGCGCCCCACATGTGGCGGCTGACTTCGCCGTGAAGCGCCGACACGGCGTTGGCCCGTCTGGACACCTGCAACCCCAGCACGGTCATGCAGAACTTCTCGCCGTCATCACCCGGATTGACCCGCCCCACGCCCATCAACTCGCCGAGCGACACCCCGAGCTGCTCGCGGAGCGGCCCCAGATGCTCTTCGACGAGCTCCGCGCTGAACCGGTCGTGCCCCGCATCGACCGGGGTGTGGGTGGTAAAGACCGTACGCCGCGACACGCGCCGAGCCGCGGCGGCGAAGTGCAGCCCTTCCCGCTCGATCCGCCTCCGGATCATCTCGAGAATCGCGAAGCCGCTATGGCCTTCGTTGAGGTGTAGCACCCCCGGGGTCACGCCGAGGGCGAACAGCGCTCGGACACCGCCGACGCCAAGCAGCAGCTCCTGGCGTATCCGGACGCGCTCGTCGCCACCGTAGAGACTAGCCGTGAGCTGACGGTCTTCGTCGGTGTTGCCGTCGACATCCGAATCGAGGAGCAGCAGCGTGCGCCGCCCCACCTCGACGCGCCACACCCGCGCGTGCAAGGTGCCGGTCCGGGTTTCGAGCGCCAGCTCGACCGGCTGCCCTTCCGGGGTCGTCGCCGGCTGGAGGGGCAGCCGGCTGCGATCCACCTCGGCGTAGTGCTCGACCTGCCGCCCCTCGGCATCGAGCCGCTGACGAAAGTAGCCCTGTCCGTAGAACAGCCCTACGGCGACCAGCGGCACGTCGAGATCGGACGCGCTCTTCAGATGGTCGCCGGCTAGCACTCCAAGACCACCCGAGTAGATCGGCAGCGACTCGTGGATGCCGAACTCGGCCGACAGATAGGCCACCGGATAGCCGCCGATCAGGCCGGCCGCGCGGGTGCGCCCCCAGGTCGCCGTCGAGGTCAGGTATTCGCGGAAACGGCGGTAGGTGTGATTGATGCGGCTGGCGAGCATCCGCTCCCGGATGTTGCGTTCGAGCTCGACCGGACCCAGTTCGTCCAGCAGCGCCAGCGGGTTCCGGTCGACCGCCTTCCACCGGGCCGGGTCCAGATCGCGAAAGAGGCTCGTGCAGCCATCGTCCCAGCTCCACCACAGATTGCGCGCCAGCGCCTGGAGCCGTCGCTCGAGCGGCACAATGAACTGGCGACGCTCGCGTGCTTCGAGCACCACCGGAGCCACGTCGCCGGCGGCGCCCGCCACCCTCGCCACCTCGACATCCCTGAACCCTGCCGTATCGGTCCGCTGCACGACGAGCACGCCGAGCAGGAGCCCCTGGTGGGTAACCGGCACGCCGAGAAAACCGTTGTAGGGATCCTCGGCCGCCTCGTCGAACCGTTTGAACCTCGGATGAGACGTGACGTCGGCCACGACCACCGGTTCCAGCGACTCGGCCACCATGCCGGCCAGTCCCTCGTCCAGCCGCATCCGGACCCGGCCAACGCTATCGGCCGCCAGTCCGTCTGTGGCCGCCAGCACCAGGTGGGTCCGATCCTCTTCGAGCAGGTAGATCGAACAGACGTCTACCGAGAGCTTCCGACGTAGGCTCTCCACCGTCCGGAGCAAGGTCGGTGGCGTGTCGGCGGGAATCTGGGACAGAGGCACGTTCGCGACGTCGGACACACCCTGAAGCTTACTCTGGGTCCCTCGAAAGACGCCGGTGACCATCACCCGTTTGGCGTGCTACAGTCTCGCTCCATGTGGCAACACGATTACGTTCCTCTTGGCGGAAGCCTGCTTCTATCCACGCTTGTCTCCGCTATTCCGCTGGTGATCCTGTTCTACCTGCTCGGCGTGGCGCGCAAGCCAAGCTACGTCGCGGGGCTGAGCGCACTCGGGGTCTCGCTGGTGCTCGCGGTAGGGATCTACGGGATGCCCGCGGGCCTCGCCGGCGCCTCGATGGTCTATGGAGCTGCCTTCGGGCTGTTCCCCATCGGCTGGATCGTGATCGCGTCGCTCATCCTGTATCGGGTCACCCTCGATACCGGCAAGTTCGAGATCATCAAGGACTCGATCGGCGCCCTCAGCGATGACCGCAGGTTACAGGCGGTGCTGATCGGATTCGCGTTTGGCGCCTTCATCGAAGGCGCGGCCGGATTCGGCACGCCGGTGGCGGTCGCGGCCGCGATGCTGACCGGCCTTGGGTTCGCACCGTTCTATGCGGCGTTCATCTGTCTGATCGCCAACACCGCACCGGTCGCGTTCGGTTCGCTGGGCATCCCGGTGGTCACCCTGCAGGGCATCACGGGGCTCGAGATGGACCCGCTCAGTTCGATGACCGGGCGGCTGTGCGCGCTGATCGCCATCATCATCCCGGCCTACATGGTGGTGGTCATGTCGGGCTTCAAGCGTGCCTTCGAGGTACTGCCGCCGATCGCGGCATGCTCGATTTCATTCGCCGGCGTCCTGTTCTGGGCCACCAATACCCTGGGTCCCGAGCTCGCGGTCATCTTCGCCTCCATCGCGGCACTGATCTCGATGGTCCTGGTGATGAAGTTCTGGAAACCGGCGCAGATCTTCCGGCTGGAGGGCGACACCGAGACCACCGCCAAGGGGCACAGCCACAGCATGGGCGACATCCTCTTCGCCTGGAGCCCCTACGTGCTGCTGGTAATCTTCGTGCTGGCGTGGCGGTTGCTGCCGCCGGTGACCACCCTGGTCAACTCGGTGACCTTCGCCATCGAGGTACCGAACCTCCACAACCTGATCATGCGGGTGCCGCCGCTGACGGCCGAGCCCTCGCCCTATGGCGCGGTCTACAACGTGAACTGGCTGGCCGCCGCCGGCACCTCGTGCTTCCTGGCCGCCT
>MDTE01126425.1_pt1 | contig 37520 bp, 36 predicted proteins | sample 811231 | NCBI WGS metagenome assembly MDTE01 (sample SAMN05326651, study PRJNA326480) | marine metagenome | isolation source: seawater | place: Indian Ocean: Red Sea | collected 2010 | reverse complement strand
GGGCGGTTAGCTCAGTTGGTAGAGCATCTCGTTTACACCGAGAGGGTCATAGGTTCGAGTCCTTTACCGCCCACCACTTAAGATAGTGGGGGTGTAGCTCAGTTGGTTAGAGCGCCTGCCTGTCACGCAGGAGGTCGCGGGTTCGAGTCCCGTCACTCCCGCCACTTCTTTTGAGAATCATTTTCATCTAAGTCAATTTAAGTGTGAATATCTGTCATCTATACTATTGCATCTTAAGTGATATATATTTACTAAATTAATAAGTATGAAAATCCCCAAACAAAAAGTATTGGGGTACATATTGGAGTAAAAATGATATTTGATTTCTTATCGGGATACCTATCAATAATAATATTCGTATTCATATCTTTGTTTATAAGCATAGGATTTGTTTTAATAAATTATTTAGCTTCTCCTAAAAACCCTGATCCAGAAAAGTTATCTGCATATGAGTGTGGTTTTGAGGCTTTTAGCGACTCTAGAATACAATTTGACGTTAGATTTTATTTAGTGGCAATATTATTTATAATTTTTGACCTAGAAATAGCCTTTTTATTTCCATGGGCAATATCACTAGGAAATATAGGTTTACTAGGTTTTTATTCAATGATGATTTTTCTTTTCACACTAACAATTGGTTTTATCTATGAATGGAAAAAAGGAGCATTAGAATGGGATTAAACTTTTCAAACTTCAAAGACAAGGAGAAAGAAATACCACAAGAGTTTAAACAAATAGCCAAGGATTTTAGTGAAAAGGGATTTATAACAACTTCTTCAGAAAATTTAATTAAATGGGCAAGAACTGGATCTCTTCACTGGATGACCTTTGGCTTAGCTTGTTGTGCAGTAGAAATGATGCAAACATCAATGCCAAGGTATGATTTAGAAAGATTTGGAGCAGCTCCCAGAGCATCACCTAGACAATCAGATGTTATGATTGTTGCAGGAACACTAACTAATAAAATGGCTGCACCATTAAGAAAAGTTTACGATCAGATGCCAGAACCTAGATATGTAATATCAATGGGTAGCTGTGCAAATGGCGGTGGCTATTATCATTACTCTTACTCCGTTGTAAGAGGGTGTGATAGGATTGTCCCAGTAGACATATATGTTCCAGGTTGCCCACCTTCAGCAGAGTCTCTTCTATATGGAATTCTTCAGCTTCAAAAAAAAATCAGAAGAGAAGGTAATCAAAAAAGGTAAATTTAAAAATGAAGTTAGAAGATTTAAACAAACTGATAAATTCAGAACTAACCAGTAAAATATTAAAGTCAGATATTAAAAATGACGAACTTGCCATAAATGTTGAAATTGAAAACTTACAATCAACTTTATTATTTCTAAAGACAGATGAGAATTGTAAATTTAGACAATTAATTGATATTTTTGGTGTTGATTACCCTAACCATGAAAAAAGATTTAAAATATATTATTTGCTATTAAGTCATGAAAAAAATTTAAGGGTAAAAGTATTTATAAGTTTTAATATTGAAGAAAAAATTCCATCAATTACTAAGCTTTATCCTTCGGCCAACTGGATGGAACGAGAGGTTTTTGACATGTATGGGGTAAAATTTAAAAACCATCCTGATATGAGAAGAATACTAACAGATTACGGTTTTGTTGGTCATCCACTTAGGAAAGATTTTCCTTTGACAGGTTTTAATGAAGTTAGGTATAGCGAAAAAGAAAAAAAGGTTATTTATGAACAAGTTAAATTAGAACAAGATTATAGAAATTTTGATTTTGAAAGCCCTTGGGAGGGAACAAAATATCTAAAAGAGGCAAAAAAAAATATAAATAATGAGTAAACAAAAAAAAACACTTAATTTAAACTTTGGTCCGCAACACCCAGCTGCTCACGGCGTTCTAAGGTTGATACTCCAATTGGACGGTGAACTTGTTGAAAAAGCAGATCCACATATTGGTTTACTTCACAGAGGAACAGAAAAGCTCATTGAGCACAAAACATATACTCAAGCTTTACCTTATTTTGATAGATTAGATTACGTTGCACCAATGAACCAAGAACATGCATTTGCATTAGCCACTGAAAAATTATTAAAAATTAATATTCCAATTAGAGCTCAATACTTAAGAGTAATTTTTTGTGAAATAGGAAGAATTTTGAGTCATTTGTTAAATATTACTACCCAGGCTTTAGATGTTGGTGCTTTAACACCATCCTTATGGGGATTTGAAGAAAGAGAAACGCTAATGACTTTTTATGAAAGAGCCTCAGGCTCAAGATTGCATGCAAATTATTTCAGAACTGGTGGAGTTCATCAAGATCTTCCACAAAATCTTTTGGATGATATAGGAAAATTTAGTGAAAAATTTCCAAAAACAATTGATGATTTAGAAAACCTTCTTACTGATAACAGAATTTTTAAACAAAGAAATGTTGAAATTGGGGTTGTTTCACAAGAAGAGGCGCTTGCCCATAGTTTTTCAGGAGTGATGCTCAGAGGTTCAGGTGTTGCATGGGATCTAAGAAAGTCGCAACCTTATGAATGTTATGAAGAATTAGATTTTAAGATACCTGTTGGAAAAAATGGTGATTGTTATGACAGATACCTTTGTAGAGTGGAAGAAATGCGAGAAAGCGTAAAAATAATAAAACAATGTTTAAAAAAAATTCCTATTGGTCCAATAAAAAATATCGATAATAAGATCTCTCCTCCAAAAAAAGAGGAACTCAAACAGTCGATGGAAGCTTTGATACACCATTTTAAATTGTTTACTGAAGGATATAGGGTGCCAAAAGGTGAGATTTACTCAGCTGTTGAAGCACCCAAAGGTGAATTTGGTGTTTATTTAATATCTGATGGTAGTAACAGGCCTTATAGATGCAAAATAAGGGCACCAGGTTTTTCTCACTTACAATCAATGGATTATCTAATACGTGGCCACATGTTAGCTGATGTGCCTGCACTTCTAGGTTCGATGGACATTGTTTTCGGAGAGGTAGATAGATGAGTATAAAAAAAGTACATGATGAACAACCAGAAAGTTTTGAATTTTCAAAAGAAAATTTAGAAGCTGCCAACAATATATTGAAAAAATATCCACCACAAAACAAAAAAAGTGCTGTTATGCCTTTACTTTATTTGGCTCAAAAACAAAATGATAATTGGATACCTCTGGCTGCTTTAAAATATATAGGTAAATTCTTGTCTATGCCCTACATAAATGTATATGAAATTGCCACGTTTTACACAATGTATAATCTTTCTCCAGTAGGGAAATATTTTGTACAAGTTTGCACAACAAGTCCTTGCCTTTTACGTGGAGCAGGACAAATTGTAAAATCATGTCAAAATAAAATATCAAAAAATCAAAATGAAATTTCGAAGAATGGCAATTGTTCATGGACTGAAGTAGAGTGTTTAGGTGCATGTGTAAATGCTCCAATGATTCAAGTAAACAAAGATTATTATGAAGACTTAGATATTAAAAGTGCTGATAAAATTTTAGACTCTTTTTTGGATGATAAACCTATTAAACCTGGATCATTTAGAAATAGGAATAATACTGCTCCTGTAAAAAATAAAAATAATGGAATAAGAAATGCTTAAAGAGGAAGATAGAATTTTTAAAAATTTATATAACGAACATGGTTCCAGCCTTCAGGAGTCATTAAAAATAAATGATTGGTTAAATACCAAAGAATTAATCTCAAAAGGAAGAGATTGGATTATTAATGAAGTAAAATTATCTGAATTAAGAGGGAGAGGTGGAGCAGGTTTTCCAACTGGAATAAAATGGTCGTTCACACCAAAAACTGTTGGCTCAAGACCTCATTATTTAGTCATTAATGCAGATGAGTCGGAACCTGGAACATGTAAAGATAGAGATATATTACGATTTGAACCACAAAAATTAATAGAAGGATGTTTAATTTCTGCTTTCGCAGTTAACGCTCATACTTGTTATATCTATATTAGAGGTGAGTATTTTAACGAAGGTCAAAGGCTTCAAAAGGCAATTGATGAAGCATATGAAAAAAAATTTATAGGTAAAAATGCATGTAACACTGGATGGGATTTGGATATTTATATTCATTATGGCGCTGGCGCATATATATGCGGAGAAGAAACTGCTTTACTAGAAAGTCTTGAGGGAAACAAAGGGCAACCCAGGTTGAAACCACCTTTCCCAGCTTTAGTTGGTTTGTATGGGTGCCCAACAATAGTAAACAATGTTGAAACAATAGCCGTTATACCAACTATTTTAAGAAAAGGAGGCAAGTGGTTTGCTTCATTAGGACGTCCAAAAAATACAGGTACCAAAATTTTTTGCATCTCTGGCAATGTCAACAATCCATGTAATGTTGAGGAAGAGATGGGTATTCCCCTAAAAGTTCTTATAGAAAAATATGCAGGAGGAGTAATTGGGGGTTGGAAAAATTTACAGGCAGTAATTCCTGGCGGATCCTCAATGCCACTTATACCCAAAGATATTTGTGAAACAATAAAAATGGATTTCGATTCTTTAATAGCAGCTAAAAGTGGACTTGGAACTGCTGGAATTGTTGTGATCAACAAAGATCAAGATATTATTAAATGTATGGCAAGAATTGCCAGATTCTATAAACATGAAAGTTGTGGTCAATGCACCCCATGCAGAGAAGGATCAGGTTGGATGTGGAGAATTTTAGAGCGTGCAGCAAAGGGTGATGCCACTAAAGAAGATATTGATCTACTAGCTGATGTTACCAAACAAATAGAAGGACATACTATATGCGCTTTTGGGGAAGGTTCTGCTTGGCCAGTCCAAGGATTATTAAGACATTTTAGAAAAGAAATTGATAAAAGATGCTTTTCTGAACCAGTAATTAAAAAGAAAAGAAAAATACCCTATCTTGTTGATCAACATTTATTAGAAAGTAAGGATGCCTAAAATAAAAATAAATAATAAAGAAGTAGAGTTTCAGAAAGGCATGACTGTTTTGCAAGCGTGTGAAATTGCTGGTGCAGAAATCCCAAGATTTTGTTACCACGAAAGACTTTCTATTGCTGGGAATTGTAGAATGTGTTTGGTTGAAATGGATAAATCTTCAAAACCAATCGCTTCATGTGCAATGCCAGCTGCAGAAGGAATGAGTATTAAAACGAATACAGAAATGGTTGAAAAAGCTAGAAAAGGAGTCATGGAATTTCTTTTAGTTAATCACCCACTAGATTGCCCAGTTTGTGATCAAGGTGGTGAGTGTGATTTGCAAGATCAATCACTTTATTATGGTTTTGATAAATCAAGATTTAAAGAGAATAAAAGAAATGTTGAAGACAAGTACATGGGCCCTCTAATTAAAACACAAATGACACGATGCATTCATTGCACAAGATGTATTAGATTTGCTACTGAAATTGCTGGCGTGTCTGAGTTAGGAGCCGTTGGCAGAGGAGAAGATATGCAAATAACTACATATTTAGAAAAATCAATGGAGTCCGAATTGTCTGGAAATGTTATAGATCTTTGCCCAGTTGGAGCCTTAACTTCAAAACCTTATGCTTTTGAAGCAAGACCGTGGGAATTAAAAAAAACTGAGAGTATTGATGTAATGGATGCTGTTGGTTCCAATGTAAGAATTGATACATACGGCTGGGAAGTTAAAAGAGTACTTCCTAGATTAAATAATAATATTAATGAAGAATGGATTTCAGATAAAACAAGATTTGCTTGTGATGGACTATTAAAGCAAAGGTTAGACAAACCTTATAAAAGAGAAAATGGGATTCTTACTGAGACAAATTGGGACGATGCTATAGACATCATTTCACAAAAAATTAAAGACACAAATTCAAAATATGTGGCTGGACATGTTGGAGATATGTCAAGTGTAGAAACAATAAACTCTTTTAAAACTTTTCTAAATTCAATTGGCTCTAACAATTTTGATTTTAGAGAAAAATATTTTTATATAAACGAAAAAAACAAAGCTAATTATATTTTTAATACTTCAATAAATGGTATAGAGGAATGTGACTTTATACTTTTAATAGGTACAAACCCTAGAATAGAAGCTACAATTTTAAATGCTCGAATAAGAAAAGCATTTCTGGCAAATAAAATACCTATTTTTTCCATTGGTTCACCTGGTGATCTTACCTACGATTATAAAGTGATAGGTAATAACACAGATGATTTAAAAAAAATTATAGAAAGTGAAAATGAAGTTAAATCTAAGCTTCTTAAGTCCAAAAAACCCATAATCATCATAGGAGAATCCGCTTTGAGTGTAAAATCAGGTAAGTTTATTTTGGAAAGTTTGAAAGACTTCCTCATAAAAAACAATTTAATTAATGAACAATGGAACTCACTAAATATTTTACACAAAAATGCATCTACAGTTGGTGCTATTGATTTAAATTTTTTTATGAATGAAGACAATTTTTTTAAAAAATTAAATAATAATGAATTTAAACTAATATATTTTGTTGGTTCAGATAATTTAGATTTTGTAAAAAAAGATGAGTTTGTTATTTACCAAGGAAGTCATGGAGATAAAATTGCTCAAATAGCCGATATTATTCTTCCAAGCCCAGCATACACAGAACAAGAAGGCTCTTTTATTAATTTAGAGGGAAGAATTCAAAAATGCCAAAAAGCAAGTTATCCAACAGGGATATCCAAGGAAGATTGGAAGATTTTCAACTTAATAAACATCAAATTGAAAAATGAGCATTTATTTAAAAACTTTCAAGAATTAAGAGATGACACACTTAGGAAAATTAAAAATCATTCTGATTATGATTTATTGCCAAAAAAAAATCTCAAAAACCTAAAGTCGGAAAATGGCATTCTTTATAATGAAGAAATAAAAATTGATCAAATTGATTATTATTTTACAAATGCAATTGCACGCTCATCAAAAACTATGAGTGATTGCAGAATTGCAAAAAATAATAATAAACAAAAATAGTAAATTATTATGTATTATTTAAATATTTTTTTTGATGAAACTTTTAAAATCTTACTTTTATTAATCCCGATATTAGTCTCCGTAGCTATTATTGTTTGGTTTGATAGAAGAGTTTGGGGTTTTGTTCAAAGACGAAAAGGTCCAAATGTAGTTGGTCCATTTGGACTTTTACAGACATTAGCAGATGCTTTAAAATATATTTTTAAGGAAATAATTATACCTGCTAGTGCAAACAAAATTGTATTTATATTGGCACCAATAATAACTATGACTTTAGCTTTATCTGCATGGGCTGTTATACCAATAAGTGAAAAAATATTTATTTCAGATATTAATGTTGGAATACTATATATATTTGCGATTTCCTCATTGGGTGTTTACGGAATAATTATGGGCGGATGGGCTTCTAATTCGAAATATCCTTTTTTGGGAGCTATAAGATCCGCAGCACAAATGGTTTCATATGAAGTTTCAATTGGCATAATAATTATAAATGTTTTACTTTGTGTTGGATCGTTAAATTTAAAAGATATCGTTTTAGCTCAGCAAAATTTGTGGTTTGTAGTGCCGTTATTTCCAATGTTTGTAATTTATTTCATTTCGGCTTTAGCTGAAACAAACAGACCGCCTTTTGATTTACCAGAGGCAGAAGCAGAGTTAGTAGCTGGATATCAAACTGAATACTCTGGAATGATGTATGCAATGTTTTGGTTAGGTGAATACGCAAATATTCTCTTAATGTGTGCACTAGGAACAATACTTTTTCTCGGAGGCTGGTTATCTCCAATTGACGCCTATCCATTTAATATAATTCCAGGGGCTTTTTGGATGATATTAAAAATTCTCATTTTATTTTTTATGTTTGCTCTCATAAAAGCAATAGTTCCTAGATATAGATATGATCAACTTATGAGACTAGGCTGGAAGATATTTTTACCTTTTTCATTAATATATGTTGTTTTGACAGCAAGTTTTTTAGTTTATTTTGATTTATTGCCCAATAGAGGATTTTAATGAAACTTAATAGATTTTTTAAAATTATTTTTTTATCTGAATTTATTAAAGCAATAATAATTGCTATTAGTGAAATTTTTAAAAAAAAGAAAACAATCAATTATCCTTTTGAAAAAGGGAGTATAAGCCCCAGATTTAGGGGAGAACATGCTCTTAGACGTTATCCAAACGGTGAGGAAAGATGTATAGCTTGTAAACTGTGTGAAGCAGTCTGCCCCGCACAAGCAATAACAATTGAGTCAGAAGAAAAACCAGATGGAAGTAGAAAAACAACTAAATATGATATTGATATGCTTAAATGTATTTATTGTGGTTTATGTGAAGAGTCTTGCCCTGTAGACGCTATTGTTCAAGGACCTAATTTTGAGTTTGCAACAGAAACACGTGAAGAACTTTATTACAACAAAGAAAAACTACTAGATAACGGCGATAGATGGGAGTCTGTCTTGGCTCAAAATATAAAACTGGATAAACCATACAGATAATAAATGATAGCACATGCAATATTCTTTTATTTTTTTTCTATAATTGCAATTTTATCTGCAATTATGGTTGTTGTTTCTAGAAACACCGTGCATGCAGTTTTTTTTCTTATCTTAGATTTTGTTTCAATTGGCTGCCTTTTTATAATGGTAGGAGCCGAATTTTTGGGAATGATGATGCTAATTGTTTATGTAGGTGCAGTTGCTGTACTTTTTCTCTTCGTTGTAATGATAATGAACGTTTCTGAACAGAAACTTTCATGGCTAAGGGGCTCAAAAAAATCAAATCATATACCAGTTGGTTTGGTTATTAGTTTTGTAATATTACTTGAACTGATAGTTGTAGTTGGTGGATGGAAATACAAAAGCTCTTTTTTAAATACTCGTTCTTTAAATTTTGATGGAGGGCTAACAAATACACATCAATTAGGTAACGTTATGTATACAGAATACATACATTTATTTCAAATTTCAGGAATTATTTTATTGTTATCAATGATCGGTGCAATCGTTTTGACTTATAGAAAACGAGAGGGAGTCAAGAGACAAAACTATTTTACACAAATATCAAGAGAACCAGAGGATGCGGTTAAACTTGTGGATGTTAATTTTAAAGAAGGAGTAAAATTAGATGATTGAGATTAGTTTAGGACATTATTTGGTTCTTGGTGCTGTCATTTTTTCTTTGGGTATGATTGGTATTTTTTTAAACAGAAAAAATGTGATAGTTATTTTAATGTCAATTGAACTTATTTTGTTAGCAGTTAATATCAACCTGGTTTCTTTTTCAATATTTCTCCAAGATATCGTCGGTCAAGTATTTACTATGCTTATATTAACAGTAGCTGCAGCCGAAGCAGCAATAGGTTTGGCAATAATTGTTGTTTATTACAGAAACAAGGGATCTATAAGAGTTGAAGAGATTAATCAAATGAAGGGATAAATGGAATACCTCGCTATTTTTTTACCACTTTTTGGATCTGTATTTGGATATTTTTCAAAATATATAAATGAAACATTGCCCTTATTAATTACCACCCTATGTGTATTTATATCTTCTATTTTATCTATATTAATTTTCTACAACGGAATAGTTAATGATGTTTATGAAAATTTATTAGTTTATGAATGGATTAGCTCTGGAAACTTTATTGCTAATTGGTCAATAAATATAGACCCATTAAGTTCTATAATGCTAGTCATTGTGACCCTGGTATCTTTTTTAGTTCATTTTTATTCTATAAGTTATATGAGGCACGATCCTAACAAACCAAGGTTTATGTCTTATTTATCACTTTTTACTTTTTCAATGTTAATTCTGGTAGTTTCAGATAATTTTCTTCAATTATTTTTCGGATGGGAAGGTGTTGGGTTATGTTCGTATCTTCTTATTGGTTTTTGGTATAAAAAAAATTCCGCAAATCAAGCTGCAATTAAAGCTTTTATAGTAAACAGAGTTGGAGACTTTGGTTTTGCAATAGGAATTTTTTTAATTTTTATCTTTTTCGGAACAGTTGATTACAAAGAAGTTTTTGAATTGGTGCCAAGCCTTGCTGCGCAAGAAGTTAATTTCTTAGGTACAAGCGTTAATCTAATTACAATGATATGCCTGTTTCTTTTTTTAGGTGCGATGGGAAAATCAGCTCAATTTTTATTACATACTTGGCTTCCAGATGCTATGGAGGGACCAACACCAGTCTCAGCCTTAATACATGCTGCCACAATGGTTACAGCTGGAGTTTTTTTAGTCGTTAGATGTTCTCCAATTTTTGAGTATTCTCAATTTGCACTTAATTTAGTTGCGATTATCGGAATGCTAACAGCTTTTTTTGCAGCCAGTGTTGCTTTAGTTCAAAATGATATAAAAAGAATAATCGCTTACTCAACTTGTAGCCAACTAGGTTATATGTTTTTTGCCGTTGGTATTGGTGCCTATCATGTTGCAATTTTTCACTTGTTTACACATGCTTTTTTTAAGGCATTATTATTTTTGGGTTCCGGATCAGTCATACACTCATTAAATGAAGAACAGGATATTAGAAATATGGGTAATTTATGGACAAAAATGCCATACACATGGATTTCAATGATCATTGGTACTTTGGCACTCACAGGCTTCCCTTTCTTTTCCGGTTACTATTCTAAAGATGCAATAATTGAATTTGCATATTTAAGCGGAACATTCACCGGCTATTTTGCTGCTGCTGTAGGAATACTGACCGCATTTATTACAGCAATGTACTCATGGCGATTAATTTTTAAGACTTTTCATGGAAAGTACAACAATCAAAAAATATCTCAATCAAATATTCATGACTCTGATATTATTATCTTAATACCATTAGCATGTTTGGTTTTAGGTTCAGTTTTTGCAGGTTTTTTATTTAAAGATTTTTTAATTGGATATGAATTTAAAAATTTTTGGAAAAATTCAATCTTGTTATTAAAATACTTTGACCATTCAAATTTACCAATTTGGCTGATAGTAATCACTCCTTTGATAGTTGTTTTAAGTATTCCAGTCTCATATTATTTATATATAAAAAATAAATCTATTTTAGAAAATCTAAGAATAAAATATGAAAGTATTTATTTGTTTCTTTTAAACAAATGGTATTTTGATGAAATTTATGAAAAAATTTTTACAGACCCATTAAAAAAAATCGGTTCATTTCTTTGGAGATCAGGAGATGAAAAAACAATTAATCGGTTTGGCCCAGATGGGATTTCAAAAATCATAAAAATAATTTCAAACAAAGCTGTAAAATTACAAAGTGGATATATATTCGATTATGCTTTTGTAATGTTATTAGGTTTTTCCTTATTATTAACTTTTTTTATTATATACCGATGAACTTTCCTATCTTATCTTCTATAGCTTTTATACCATTGATTGGTGCATTTTTTATTTTTTTAACAAAAGAAGAGAAAAATGAAAACAACAAAGGTGCTATATACGTTTCACTATTTACAAGTTTTGTAAATTTTTTTTTAACTCTTTTCTTATGGTATTCTTTTGATAATACAACTTCCGATTTTCAATTTGTTGAAGAGTTTTTTTGGATAAGTGGATTTATAAAATTTAAATTTGGTGTAGATGGAATTTCAATTCTATTCATTTTACTCACTACCTTTATAGCACCTATTGCAATAATATCATGTATTAACAGTACAAAAATAAGATTAAAAGAATTTTTAATTGCTATCCTTGTCTTAGAAACTTTTATGGTTGGTGTATTTTGTTCCCTTGATTTAGTTATTTTTTATCTTTTTTTTGAAGCTGGTTTAATTCCAATGTTTTTAATAATAGGGATTTGGGGTGGACCCAGAAAAGTTTACTCTGCTTTTAAATTTTTTCTATTTACTTTGCTTGGTTCAGTTTTAATGCTTATTGCTATAATTGCGATTTATTGGATTACAGGCACTACAGATGTCACAGAAATCTATAAAATTAAAATACCATCCGAATACCAGTATCTTTTATGGTTAGCTTTTTTCAGTTCATTTGCTGTTAAATTACCAATGTGGCCAGTTCATACTTGGTTACCAGATGCTCATGTCGAGGCCCCTACAGCCGGATCAGTAATATTAGCAGCAATACTTCTTAAGATGGGAGGTTATGGTTTTTTAAGATTTTCAATAGGAATGTTCCCGATTGCCTCAGAGTATTTTGTGCCACTTGTTTTTGGCTTAAGTGTAATCGCAATAATTTACACATCACTGGTAGCATTAATGCAAGATGATATGAAAAAATTAATTGCTTATTCATCTATTGCACATATGGGTTTTGTAACTTTGGGCATATTTACTTTTAACAAACAAGGAATTGAAGGAAGTATGTTGCAAATGATAAGTCATGGATTAATTTCTGCTGCTCTTTTTTTAAGCGTAGGAGTTCTGTATGACAGAATACATTCTCGTCTAATTAATTCCTATGGTGGGTTAATTAATATAATTCCTAAATATTCTTTAATACTAATGGTTTTTGTTCTTGCAGCATTAGGATTGCCAGGTACAAGCGGTTTTATTGGAGAGTTTTTAGTTTTGGTCGGAGCTTTCAAAGTTAATTTTTATACTGCAATTTTAGCCAGCATAGGAGTGATTTTGTCAGCTGCTTACATGTTGTGGCTTTATAAAAGAGTAGTTTTTGGAAAAATAGAAAAACCCGACTTAAAAAATATGAAAGATTTAAATATTTATGAATTTGCAATATTATTTACATTGGGTACTTTGATTATATTTTTGGGCTTTTATCCCGAACCTTTTTTAGAAACTATGCGTGTATCAGTAGATAACTTAATAACCAATTATAATTTAGAAATTAATAATAATATTGCTTTGAAATAAACATTATGATTGAAATAAAATATTTAGTACCAGAAATATTCTTATCAATTTCAATTTTTTCTCTATTATTAATTGGTGTTTTTATTCAAAAAAGCTTCAATACTATTTATAAACTATCATCACTAGTAATTTTATCGCTTGTATTAATTGTTTTAACAAGCAGCCCTGAAAATGAAAAGGTTTTCAAGGATAGTATAGTAATTGATAATTTTTCAACTTTTATGAAGACATTAATTCTAGTTGCTTCTTTTTTTATATTATCTATGTCAAAACAGTACTTGGTTGATATTAAAAATGATAAGTTTGAATATCCAATTATAATACTTCTATCTATCCTAGGAATGTTCATAATGGTTGGAGCAAATGATTTAATTGTTTTTTACTTAGGATTAGAATTACAATCACTTTCCCTTTATATTTTAGCAGCAATAGATAGAGATAATTCTCGTTCTTCAGAAGCTGGCATAAAATATTTTATTTTAAGTGCTTTATCATCCGGACTTCTTCTTTATGGGTGTTCGCTACTTTATGGTTTTTCTGGCTCAACAAATTTTGAATTAATATTAGAAAATACAGGAGAAATGAAAGTTGGAAATATTTTTGCTATGGTTTTCATACTTGTTGGCCTTGCATTTAAAATTTCAGCAGTTCCTTTTCATATGTGGACGCCCGACGTTTACGAAGGGTCCCCCACATCTGTTACAAGTTACTTTTCTGTTGTACCAAAAATCGCTGGTATAGCTGTTTTCATAAAATTTATGTATATACCATTTCGAGAAATTCTTGATCAATGGCAATATATTTTAGTTTTCATTTCCATTGGTTCTATGATTTTAGGTGCAGTTGCAGCAATTGGACAAAAAAATATTAAAAGACTAATAGCTTATAGTTCTATCGGGCATATAGGTTATGCAGTTGCTGGAATGGCAGCAGGAACAGAAAATGGTTTTAAAAATACTATTTTGTACATAGCAATTTATTCAGTCATGAATATAGGGGCATTTGCGTTTATTCTCTCAATGAAAAGAGGACAGAAGTATGTGGAGGAAATTAGTGAGCTTTCTGGTGCATCAAAAAATCATCCAATGTTGTGTTTTGGACTGTTAATAATTTTATTTTCATTGGCAGGGATACCGCCAATGGCTGGTTTTTTTGCAAAATTTTATATTTTCATGTCTGTTATAGAAAGCGGAATGTTTACGTTAGCAATAATCGGATTGGTTACAACTGTTGTATCTGCCTTTTATTACATTAGGATTGTAAAGATAATGTATTTTGATAGCTCGAAAAAACCTTTTGAAAATTTAAAAGATATAGGTATTCAAACATCTCTAATTTTGAGTTGTATTTTAATCATTTCTTTTTTTCTATATCCTTCAATACTAAACGGAGTAATTTCAAATATTAATATATTCTAATGAAGCTTGAATTAATTAGACTCAAGAGGGTAAATAGCACCAACGATGAAGCTATTAAAATAATAAGAAAAAAAAAAAATAAACAGGGTATTGTTATTTCAAAACAACAGACAAAAGGTAAGGGGACTATGGGAAAAAAATGGATATCACAAAATGGAAATTTATTTGCTTCTATATTTTTTGAATTAAAAAAAAGTATGCCTAAAGCTAATGAGTTTTCTTTGATCAATCCCCTTATAATTAAGAAAGTATTAAGGGAATACTCCAAGTTTGAGGTTAAAATTAAATGGCCAAATGATCTTTTGATTAAAAAAAGAAAAGTTAGCGGCATACTTCAAGAGTTAATTAAAATTGATAAAAGGACTTTTCTAATTATAGGAGTGGGTATAAATACTTTTAAATCACCTGAAAGTAAAAATTTTAAATCTATCTCTCTTCTAGAGTGTTCTGATAGAGGAATTAATAACAATCATATAATAAATAACCTAAAAAAAAACTATGAACTATCTAATTGGCGATATTGGAAATACAAATATAAAAATTTGTAAAATAAATAAAAAATTTAAAATAGTTAAAACTTATTTATTTGAAACAAGAGACCCTAGTCTTGTTATAAAATTTAAAAAAAAATTAAATATAATTTTAAGAAAAAAAATTAATAACAAAATACTTTTCTCAAGCGTTGTTCCCAAAGTATATAAAAAAATTTCTAAAAGTCTTAGGGAAAAGAAATTTAAAGTATACGAAATAAAAAAATTTAATTTAAAAAAAATAATGAAATACAAAGTAAATCAATACTCTCAATTAGGGTCAGATAGAATTGCAAATTCGATAGGAGCTTATTATAAATTTTATTCAAATTGTATAGTTATAGATTTTGGAACTGCCACAACTTTTGATGTAATTAAAAATAAAGCAATTTATGATGGCGGTGTTATTGCCCCTGGAATTAAGCTATCTATAGAAAATTTATTTTCATCCACAGCTCTTTTGCCAATGTTTAAGCTAAAAAAATATCCCAAAAATTATGGAAAAAACACAAAAGAAGCACTCTCTTCTGGTTTTTTTTGGGGTTACGAGGGATTAATAAACAATATAATTAAAAAAATTATTAAAAAAAATGGTAAAAGTTTTAAGATTATATTAACTGGTGGTTATTCATATCTTTTTAAAAATCGGTTAATTAGACAAGTTAAAATTGAAAACGATATAACTATGCAAGGAATTATAAAAGTTTATAAAGATTTTCTCATATGAGTAAAGAAGAACTTATTTTTTGTCCATTAGGAGGATCTGGTGAGATAGGTGGCAACATGAATTTATATGCATACGGTAATGAAGAAAGTAAGAAATGGATTATTATAGATACTGGTGTTAGTTTTGCTGATGATTCCGTTCCAGGTATCGATCTTATTTATCCTGATCCAGGTTTTATTATTGATAAAAAAAATGATTTATTAGGAATTGTTTTAACACATGCCCATGAAGATCATATTGGAGCTATTTCACATATTTGGCCTGATTTAAAATGCAATATTTATGCTACACCATTCACCGCAGTATTGATTAAGGAAAAATTTAAAGAAAAAAAAATTGATATAACTCCAAACCTTAAAATAGTACAACTTAATGGAAGAATTAAACTTGGACCTTTTGATATTGAATTTGTTACTTTAACCCATTCAATTCTAGAACCAAATGGCCTTTGTATAAATACACCTGCTGGAACTTTATTACATACAGGAGACTGGAAAGTCGACCCCAACCCTCTAATTGGAGATAAAATCAATGAAAAAAAACTTAAAGAAATTGGTAAAGGAAAAGTTCTTTCAATGATTTGTGATTCAACAAACATATTTTATCCAGGTAGAGCAGGCTCAGAGTTCGATGTAAGAGAGAGTTTATTAAAAATAATGTCACTTAAATCAAAAAAAATATTAATTACATCTTTTGCATCAAATGTTGCAAGAATGGAGAGTGTTTTTTATTGTGCAGAAAAAATTAGCAGGCACGTGTCACTAGTGGGACGTTCAATGAATAGAATATTTAAGGCGGCAAGACAATGTGGTTATCTAAGCAATGTAAAAGACCCAATTGATCCAAGAGAAGCTAAAAAATTTCCCAAAGAAAAAATTGTATATTTATGTACTGGTAGTCAAGGGGAACCTATGGGTGCAATGAAAAGAATAATAAAAGATATGCACCCTGATGTTTTTTTAGAAAAAGAAGATACAGTAATTTTTTCATCAAAAATAATTCCCGGTAATGAAAAGAAACTATATTCTTTACATAATGATATTGTTAAAAAAGAAGTAGAATTAATTACTGAGGAAACAGATTTTGTTCATGTTTCTGGTCATCCTAATAGAGAGGATTTAAAGGACATGTACAATTGGGTTAAACCAGAGTCAATAATACCTGTACATGGCGAACACAGGCATATGAATGAACATATAAAATTTGCTAAAGAGATGCAGATACCCCATGCTTTGAGAATAGAGGATGGTGACATAGTAAGAATTTTTCCAGGAAAACATCCTCAAATTATCGATAAAGCACCATCTGGTAGAATGTATTTAGATGGTAATGTTGCAGTTGGTGAAAACTCCCAATCTATAAAGGAAAGAAAAAACTTATCACTTAATGGTTATTTAGAAATTACCCTAATATTAAACAATAGCGGTAAATTAAGCAAACCTGTAATATCATACAGAGGGATACCAGAAAACAGCTTTGATGAAAAAATTATTTTTCAAATGGAGGATGAAATTTTTAATACATGCAGGACATTTTCAATGAAAAATAAAAATCAAGAAAAAAACCTTATAGAGACGGTTAAACAAAACTGTAGGAAAATTATTAAAGACAAAACTGGAAAAAAACCTTTTACAAATATAAATATAGCGAGGCTATAATGCTTTTATCAAAGTTATTTATACCTATTACAAAAAATCTCCCATCAGAGGCAAAAATTAAATCACATCAACTCATGTTAAGAACTGGAATGATTAGACAGGCATCTGCGGGTATTTACTCGTGGTTACCATTGGGATTCAAGATTATGAAAAAAATTGAAAGAATTGTTAGAGAGGAACAAAATAATATAGGTGCACAGGAAATGTTAATGCCAACAATACAATCTGCTGATATTTGGAAAGAAAGTGGTAGATACGAAGATTATGGTGAAGAAATGTTGAGGATTTCTGATAGGCAAAAAAGAAAAATGCTTTATGGTCCAACTAATGAAGAACAGATAACAGAGATATTTAGATCATCTGTAAAGTCTTATAAATTACTACCTCAAATTTTTTACCATATACAATGGAAGTTTCGAGATGAACTTAGACCAAGATTTGGCGTGATGAGGTGTAGAGAGTTTTATATGAAAGATGCTTATTCATTCGATTTAACAGAAAATGATGCAGTCTTGTCTTATAACAAAATGTTCTATGCATATCTAAAAACTTTCCAACGTTTAGGATTGAAATCTATACCAATGAAAGCTGAAACAGGACCAATAGGAGGAGATCTGTCTCATGAGTTTATTATCTTGGCTGAAACTGGTGAAAGTAAAATATTTGCTGACAAAAGAATATTCGACACAAATATCGACAAATATAATAATGATGAAAATTCCTTAAATAAAATGCGGGAAGACTTTTCAAAATTTTATGCCGTTACTGATGATAAATTTAAAAAAGAGGAATTTGATAAAAATGTAAAAAAATCAGACCAGATACAAACTAAAGGAATAGAAGTAGGACATATATTTTATTTTGGTGACAAATATTCAAAACCAATGAGTTGCTCTGTTGATAGCAAGGAGGGTAAAAAAACTTTTGTAAAAATGGGATCTTATGGAATTGGTGTTTCTAGACTTGTAGCAGCTATTATTGAAGCTAAATATAAAAACGAAAAAATGAAATGGCCACTCACTGTTGCCCCATTCGATGTTGTAATAATTCCTTCATTTAATAAAAATAATGACTTAAATCTTAAAAAAGCCATGAAAGTTTACGATGAACTTAAAGGAGCTGGTATTGATGTATTACTTGATGACGAAGAAGATAATATGGCAAACAAATTTAAAAAACACGATCTTATTGGAATACCTTTTCAGATTATTCTTGGATCAAAATCTCAGAAAGATAAATATGAATTTAAGGAAATTGACGGAGATTCAAAAATGTTAGATTTATCTAATATTTTAACAGAATTAAAAAAATACTTTGTTTAGCACATTAGAAAAATTAATAACATTTAGAAATTTAAGGCCTAAAAAAAAAGAAGGCTTTTTAAAAATTATATCCATCTTCTCTTTTTTGGGTATCATGCTTGGTGTAGCAATTTTGATTATTGTTATGTCTGTAATGAATGGTTTTCGAGAAGAACTTACACAAAAAATTTTAGGTTTTAATTCTCATTTATCCATTAAACCATATGATATTAAAATAAGTAATGATTTTTTTCAAAATTTGAAGAAAAAATATAAGGACGCAGAAATATTAAAAACTTATAACGGTGAAGCTGTAATTATTACTAATAATCTAGCAAAGGGAATACAAATTAGAGGCATAGATTCTAAAGAGTTAAAAAATATAAATTTTTTTAAAAAAAATATCATAGATGGAAACCTAAATAACTTTGGTAATGGAAAAATAGTAGTAGGTAAACAATTGGCTATAGAGTTAGATGTAGTTGTTGGAGATAAAATAAATATAATGTCTTCTTCCCTAGTATCTACACCCTTAGGTGTAATTCCAAAACAATCAATTTATACAATATCAGCTGTTTTTAGCAGTGGACTATATGAATTTGATAAAAGTGTTACTTTTTTTAATCTTTCTGACTCATTATCTTTTTTTGAAAAAAATGAAGATGATATTAATTTGGAATTTTTTTTAAAAAATCCATTTAAAGCAGATATTTATAAAGATGAAATTCAAAATAAAGAAGCCAATTTATACGTTTACTCTTGGGCAGATCTAAATAAAACTTTTTTTTCAGCATTAAAAGTTGAGAGAAATGTAATGTTTCTAATCTTAACTTTAATAATTATTGTAGCTGCTTTTAATATAATATCCGGATTAACCATTCTTATTAAAAACAAGACCAAAGAAATAGCAATTCTTAAATCTCTTGGTTTATCAAACAGTTCAATAGTTAGATCTTTCTTTTTAACAGGTTTTATCATTGGTTTTTTTGCCACAATTTTTGGTGTAATTATTGGAGTAATTTTTTCTATATATATTGAGGAAATTAGACAATTTATATCTGAGTTGACTAATTTTGAAATTTTCCCAAAAGATATTTATTTTTTAGATAAAATGCCAAGTAAATTAAGTTTAAGTTCCACATTATCAATTTCTTTTTTCTCAATATTCATAACAACACTGGCATCTTTGATCCCATCAATATCTGCTACTAAAATTGAAACAATTAAAGCTTTAAAATATGAATAAATCTTTGATACAAGTTAAAAAACTTAATAAAAATTTTAATAATAACAAATCGGTTATAAAAGTTTTGAAAAATATAAATCTTAATCTAGAAAGTGGCAAACTAATTGCACTAACAGGGCCCTCTGGATCTGGAAAGTCAACATTTTTACATTTACTTGCTTTACTCGACAAACCTACTAATGGAGAAATAGTTTTGTTAGGAAAAAAAACAACAAATATTTCAGAACATGATAAAAATCTAGTTATAAGAAATAATATTTCAATTATTTTTCAAAATAATAATTTATTATCTGACTTTACATCCCTTGAAAATGTAGCAATTCCTTTATTAATAAGAGGTAATAATTATAATTACTCAATAAAAAGAGCTGAAAAAATTCTTTCTAAGATAAATTTAGGTCATAGATTTAATCATTTACCATCAGATCTATCTGGAGGTGAGCAACAAAGAGTTGCAATTGCCAGATCAATAGCATCTGATACAAGCATTATATTAGCAGACGAACCAACTGGAAATTTAGATGAAAAAACATCTGAAGAAGTCTTCTCTTATTTTTTAAAATTGAAGCAAAAAAATAAAACTATTTTAATTGCAACTCATAATAGAGAACTTGCTAAAAAAGCTGATTATACTTTAAGATTAAGCAATGGTATTATAAAAAGAGTAAATGCCAAGTGATAAAAAATTTTTTACAGATTTCAAAGTACATACACAATATTCTATCTGCGAAGGTGCGATTAAGATACCAGAGTTAGCCGAGTACTGTAAAACTAACAATGTTCCAGCTATTGGCTTAAGCGATAGCTACAACCTTTGTGGTGCATTAGAGTTTTCTCAAGAAATAAGCAAAGTTGGTACCCAACCCATTATTGGTTCACAAATAAACTTTAAATTTTCAGACACAATTGGAAAAATACCAATTTTTGCAAAAACAGAGAAAGGTTATAAAAATTTAATAAAACTATCATCAAAAAGCTACTTAGATGTGAAAGAAAATCAAGACCCTCATTGTTTATTGGAAGATCTCTTTAACTTTAAAGATGACTTAATAATATTAAGCGGAGGCATAAATTCACTTTTATCTGAATTAATAAAAAAAAATAGAGCTAAAGAATTAGAAAAAATTATCATTGAAATAAAGAGAAATTTTCCCGATTTATTTTATTTTGAAATTCAAAGACACAATGATATTGGTGAAAAAAGTTTAGAAGAAGCTTTTCTTAATTTATCAAGTAATTATAAAATTCCTATAATTGCATCAAGGGAAATTTATTATATGAACAAAGATATGCATGAAGCACATGATGCACTTATTTGTATTGGTGAAAAAACTTACGTAAGTGAGAAAAATAGAAAAAGATTTTCAGAGGAACATTATTTTAAAAATATCGATGAAGTAAAAAAAATTTATTCTGACTTACCAGAAGCTCTTGAAAATAATTATTTATTCCCTTTTAGATTCAGTTATAAATTGAAAAAATCTGATCCTGTTTTACCAAGTATAAAAATTTCCAATTCTTTAGATGAGGGGCAGGAACTCTTAAATCAATCTAAGAGAGGCCTTAAAAACAGATTAGAAAATTTTATTTTAAAAAAAAACAATACACTCACACGTGACAAAGTATTGAAAATTTATAATGAAAGATTAATGCATGAAATAAAAATAATTAATGAAATGAAATATGCTGGTTATTTTTTGATTGTTTCTGATTATATAAAATGGGCAAAAGAAAACAATATTCCCGTTGGACCGGGAAGAGGTTCCGGCGCAGGTTCTTTGGTGGCATACAGTCTTGATATCACAGATTTAGACCCAATAGAATTTGGATTAATTTTTGAAAGATTTTTAAATCCTGAAAGAATTTCAATGCCTGATTTTGATATTGATTTTTGTGAGGAAAAAAGAGACTTGGTATTTAAGTATTTAAGATCAAAATATAAAAATGGAGTTGCTCACATTATTACTTTTGGAAAATTAAAAGCCAGAATGGCATTAAGAGACATAGGAAGAGTAATTGGTCTACCCTATGGACACGTTGATAAAATTTGTAAAATGATACCCTTTGATCCTTCGAGACCATTATCTTTGCAAGAGTCAATAGCACGCGAACCGAGAATTAAAGAGGAGGAAAAAAGCAATCCAAAAATTAAGAAATTAATTGAGTTATCATTAAAACTTGAGGGGCTTAATAGAAATTTGGCGACCCACGCGGCAGGTGTCGTTATAGCTGGGGAAAAATTATCTGATCAAGTTCCATTATATAAAGATAAAAGTTCAGATTTACTTTTGCCATCCACTCAGTTTGATATGCACTCATCTGAAAATGCTGGATTGGTTAAATTTGATATTTTAGGTCTAAATACTCTGACCGTAATACACAAGACTATACAAATGTTAAAAAATAAAAAAATTATTTTAGATATAAGCCAAATTCCTTTGGATGATCCAGAGATATACAAACTTTTATCTACTGGAGAAACAACCGGGTTGTTCCAGCTAGAAAGTTCTGGCGTTAGATCGACGCTTAAACAAATGAAACCAACAAAGTTTGAAGATATAATTGCACTGGTTGCACTCTATAGACCTGGACCAATGAATAATATTCCTATTTATAATGATTGTAAAAACGGTACTAAAAAACCAGACTATATTCATGAAAGTTTAGAAAAAATTTTAAAACCAACTTATGGAATTATAATTTATCAGGAACAGGTTATGCAAATAGCTCAAGTTCTTGCTGGCTTTACTCCTGGTGAAGCAGACATTTTAAGAAAAGCAATGGGAAAAAAGAAAAGGAAAGAGTTAGAAAAACAAGAAGAAAAATTTACCAAAGGTGCAATTAATAATGGAATTAAAAAAGATATCGCAGCGTTTATTTTTCAAAAAATAAAGCCTTTTGCCGAATATGGTTTTAACAAAAGTCATGCTGCTGCTTATGCTTTAATAGCTTACCAAACAGCATATTTAAAACATTATTACATAGAAGACTTTATTGCTGCTACGATGTCTACAGAACTATCAAATACAGATAAACTAAGAGAATTTGTTCAAGAATTAAAAAGACTTAAAATAGAAATTATTCAACCAAATATAAACAAATGTTTTGGAGATTTTAAAGCAGAAAAAAATAAAATTTACTACGCTTTATCAGGAATTAAAAGTGTCGGTTACGAGGCTATATCCAACATTATTAAAGAAAGAGAAAAAAATGGCCCATTTATATCTCTGAGTGACTTCATAAAAAGAGTAGAACCAAAAAATATTAATAAATTACAATTGGAAGGCCTAACTAAAGCTGGCGCATTTGATGACCTTTGTAAAAACAGAAGTTCTTTATTCAACGAGATACCAAAACTAATACAAATAAATAAAAGTATAAATGAGGAAAAAAATAGCATGCAAAATAATCTATTTGAAGAAAATACTGATAAAAATAATGATATTTTTAATTTAAAAAAAAATAATGAATGGAATAAGAACGAAATATTAATGAATGAATTCCAATCAATCGGTTTTTACATGTCAGATCACCCACTAAAGGTATATGAGAACTATCTTAAAGAGTCGAAAATTGTAACTTTTAATCAATTTATAAACAATGATTCCAGCAATGGTATAGTTGCTGGAACAATAATGTCAATCCAAGAAAAAAAAAGTATAAAAGGGAATCCATTTGCAATTATAAAATTTAGTGATTTAGAGGGTGAGTTTGAGTTATTTTTATTTTCTGATTTACTAATACAAAAAAGAAGCCAGTTAAAGCCCGCAAATTCTTTCGCTTTAACTTTAAGCAAGGATAATTCATCTATTGGATCAGAAAATAGAAGAATTAATATTAGAAATATTATTGAGATTAACAATCTCGTAAATACTTCTCATGAAAATGTAACAATAGAGATAAGAAATAAATCTGATTTTACACAGTTAAAAGATCTTTTAAAGGAAACAGGAAAAACAAAAGTAAAAATTAAGGTTTACAATAACCCGAAAATTTATACTTTTGAGCTTAAAAATCCTAGAAAATTTAATTTTCAAACATTTAATACAATAAAAGATAAAGAATTCATAAAAAAAATAAGTTTTTAATAACTTGATTTATTTCAAAATAGTAAGTATTTACTACATGAGAAATTCGCACACAGTGTAGGGTTAAAACCCACCGGTCCGAAAGGAAAGCTGTGGAGGTAAAACCGGAAAAACTATGAACGTACCAAATATATCTATAAAACAATTACTTGAAGCTGGGGTTCACCTAGGGCACAAAACACTGAGGTGGAATCCAAAAATGAAAAGTTTTATTTTTGGTGAAAAAAATTCAATTCATATTTTAGATTTAACGCAAACTGTCGTATTGATTAAAAAAGCTATGGCTGAAATTCATAAATGTATATCAGCTGGTGGAAAAATTTTAATTGTTTCAACCAAAAAACAAGCATCAGAAACAGTTTTAAAAATAGCTAAAGAGACAGATCAATTTTATGTTAATTACAGATGGTTAGGTGGAATGCTAACGAATTGGAAAACCATCCAGAATTCGATAAAAAGATTAAAAAAATTAGAAAATGAACTTTCAAAAGAAGATATTGGTTTTACAAAAAAAGAAATTTTAAAACTAGGCAAAGAACGCGACAAATTAAAAAGATCTCTAGGAGGTATTGCTGAAATGAAAAAAGTTCCACAGATGCTTTTCGTGATTGATACAAACGTAGAGTCTTTGGCAATAAAAGAAGCTGCAAAATTAAATATACCAATTGTTGCAGTTTTAGACTCAAATTCTGACCCAACTGGTATTGATTTTCCTATACCAGGCAATGATGATGCGAGAAGATCAATTAATCTTTATTGTGAGTTACTTAAAGACACAATAATTGACGGAAAAAAATATATTGCAAAAGAAAAAGTTGAAGAAAAGAAAATAAAAAAAACAAATGAAAATTCTGATGAAACAAAAGCACAAAAATTAGAAGGAAAAATAAAGAAAATCCCAGCTAAAAAATAATTATTCAGCATTCACAAATGTCTAAAGAAATAAATCTAGAAAGCGTAAAAAAGTTAAGAGAAATAACTGGAGTTGGCTTTAAAGACTGTAAGACTGCTCTTGATGAAAATAGAGGTGATATAGAAAAATCTATTGAATACCTAAGAAAAAAAGGTATCGCGAAAGCAACCAAAAAAATGAGCAGAACTGCGGCTGATGGATTGGTTTTGATTCATGAAAAAGAAAAAGCTGTATCAGCAATTGAAATTAATAGTGAAACAGATTTTGTTGCAAAAAATAAGGACTTTATAAACTTTTGTAAAGAAGTTTCCGAAATTAATTTTAATAATGAAGGTGATCTTGCTAAAACTAAATCTTCTTTAATGAATAATAATAAAACAGTCGAAGAATCATTGGTTAATCTAATTTCGAAAATTGGAGAAAAAATAACACTAAGAAGAAGCAAATTTTTCAACAGTAAAGGTATTAATTATACCTACGTTCATAATTCATTAGAAAAAAATGTGGGTAAAGTTCTTTCAGTTGTAAAACTTGAGGCAAAAAATAAAAATGATCTCGATGAAATCGGTATTAAGATAGCAATGCATATTGCTGCATCAGCACCAATTGCAATTGATAAAAATGGTATAAACCAAAATACTTTAGATAAAGAACTTGAAATTATTAAAGAAGAATTGAAAAATGAGGGTAAAAAAGAAAATATGATAGATAAAATATCCCAAGGAAAACTTAATAAATTTATTTCTGATAATACATTACTAAATCAAATATGGATCATGGACACAAAGAAAAAGGTTAGAGATATTTTAAAGGAAGTTAAAGTTATTGATTTTGTAAGATTTAAAGTTGGAGAGGGCGTTTAATAAATGAGCTCATCATTTGATATCAATGAAGTTTCCATAAAGATGGATAAGTCTATTGCCTCATTTAAAAAAGATTTAAATACTATAAGAACAGGCAGAGCCAATCCTGCAATGTTAGATTTAATTGCGATTGAAGCTTATGGAAAAAAAATGCCAATAAATCAGCTCTCTACTATTACGATACCTGAGCCAAGAACTATATCCATACAAGTGTGGGACAAATCAAATGTAACACTAATAGATAGTGCAATAAAAAAATCAAATCTTGGTATTAACCCACAAATAGATGGTCAAATTTTAAGAATACATATTCCTCAATTAACAGAAGAAAGAAGGGTTGAATTAGCCAAAACTTTAAAAAGCTTGGGTGAAAAAGGAAAAGTTTCAATAAGAAACATCAGAAGAGAGTCTAATGATAAAATAAAGTCACTTTTGAAAGAAAAATCAATAAGCGAGGATGAAAGTAAAGATTTTGAGAAAGAAATACAAAAAAAAACCGACCAAAATATTGAGAAGATAGATAAAATTTTATCTGAAAAAGAAAAAGAAATTCTTACCCTATGAATAAAATTAACCATATTGCCATTATTATGGATGGTAATGGTCGTTGGGGGAAAAAAAGAGGCAAATCAAGAAAGTTCGGACATATAAATGGTGTAAAAGTAATAGAAAAAATTGTTAAAAACTCTATTAAAGAAAATATACCAATACTTACGTTTTACACTTTCTCTACTGAAAATTGGAAAAGACCAAAGACTGAAATAAAATTTCTTTTTAAATTAATTGATAGCTATTTTGTTAAAGAAATTAATAATTTGGTTAAAAATAGTATAAAAATTAATATTATTGGCGATTTAAAAAAACTTCCAAAAAAAATAAAAAAAAGGTTACAAGATTCTGTTAAAAGAACAGGAAAGTGTAGAAAAATTTTAGTTAATTTAGCATTAAATTATGGATCAAAAAATGAGATAATAAATTCAATAAGATCTATGAGATTTAAAAAACAAAACATATCAATTAAAAACTTTGAAAGAAACTTATATACTAAAAATCTACCAGATCCTGATCTATTAATAAGAACGGGAGGTAAAAAAAGGTTAAGTAATTTTTTATTATGGCAACTAGCCTATTCAGAACTTTATTTTTTAGATAAACTTTGGCCAGATTTTACTACCTCAGATTTTAATAAGATTATTAAAAATTTTAAGAGAGTTAAAAGAAATTTTGGAAAAATATGACCAACTTACAAAAAAGAATTTTAACTGCAATTATAATATTCCCTGTTTCAATTTATTTTATTTTTATGGGAGGCAGCTATATAGTGTCTTTTCTTTATGCTATTTTAATTTTAGGTAATTTTGAAGTTTTTTCAGTGTTTAAGAGAAAAACTACAATTATAATTTTAGATGTTATCTTAGTGTCAGCCTTATTATCAATTTTATTTTTAAGAAATGACACAGCTACATCATTTACTTTACTAATGTGGGCAATTTTATTAACTGTCTTTTCAGACATAGGTGGTTATGTATTTGGAAAAACTTTTAAATGGAAAAAGTTAACTAAAATAAGTCCAAATAAAACTTTATCAGGTGTAATAGGTTCTATTATTTGTTCAATATTAAGTCTTTTCATTTTAGAGTTTGCAATTAGGTTTATTTTTAATACAGATGAAAATATTTTCTTAAAGCTAAAATATTTAATTTTAGCAATTATTTTTTCTGTTGCTGCACAATTAGGTGACCTTACAATTTCCTATTTTAAAAGACTAGAAAAAATAAAAGATACTGGAAAACTCTTACCAGGTCATGGCGGAATTTTTGACAGGATAGATAGTTTAATGTTTGTGGTTATTCTTTCTAATCTTTTATACACTTTCAATTTATTTCCATAATGAAAAAAAAAATTGTTATTTTAGGATCAACAGGTTCCATCGGTAGATTATCTTTAAACATTATTGAAAATGATTTAAAAAAATTTAAAATAATATTACTTTCTGCCAACACAAATTATAGTCTTATTAAAAAACAAATAAAAAAATTTAAACCTAAATATTTTGTTATTAATGATTATTTTGTTTTCCGAAAAATTAAAAATGAATATAAACAAAAAAAAGTTAAAATTTATAATAAATTTTCTGATTTAAATTTAAAAAAGTATAAGTTTGATATTACAATTTCAGCAATTGTAGGAATCGCTGGTTTAGAGCCTACTATAAAATTTACAAATTTAAGTAAAAAAGTTCTGTTAGCAAATAAAGAGACCATTATTTGTGGATGGCATATTTTAAAAAAACTTAGTGAAAAAAATAAAACATCTGTAGTTCCTATAGACTCAGAACATTTTTCAATTAACGAATTAACTAAAAATTATAAAAATGATGAAATAGAAAAAATTTGTATAACAGCATCTGGAGGGCCTTTTCTTAGAAAATCTTTAAAACAATTCAAAAACATAAAAATTAAAGACGCTATTAAACATCCAAAGTGGCAAATGGGTAAAAAAATTTCTATAGACTCCTCAACCATGATGAATAAAGTTTTAGAAGTGATTGAAGCTTTTAAGCTTTTCCCTTTTGATAAAAACAAATATCAAATTATTATACATCCTCAATCGCTCATACATGCAATCGTTTTTTTTAAAAATGGCCAAACAAAACTTTTGTATCATGATACAGATATGAAAATACCAATAGCCAATGCTATTTATGAAAATAAAATTGATATTAAAAATTTATCAATAAAAAAAAGTAATTTTTTAAAAAACTTTTCACATTTAAAATTTGAACCAGTAGATAAAAAAAAGTTTCCAATTGTTACCTTACTTTCAAAGAAAATATATAATAATTCAGGCCCTATAATTTTAAATGCTAGTAATGAGGTTTTGGTTAATCAATTCTTAAAAAAACAAATAGGTTTTAACTCAATATATACTTGCCTTAAAAGAGTTTTGGGGGATAAAGATTTTAAAAAATATGCTATAAACAGCTCACCAAATATTAGTGAAATTTATAAAATTGATATGTGGGCTAGAAAAAAAACGTTAAGTATTATTGAGACAATAAAATGAAAAAAATTATTCTAAATTTATTATTATTCATCTTCATATTTAGCAGCAATGCTTTCGCTGAAATTTTAAAAAAAATAGAAGTATCAGGCAATAAGAGAATTTCTGAAGCAACTATAAAAGTATATGGAGGCATAAAGATAAATAAAGATTATCAAAATGATGATATAAACGAAGTAATAAAGAAACTTTATAACACAAATTTTTTTTCTAATATTTCTACAAGTTTTTCTAATGGTATATTAAAAATAGATGTAAAAGAAAATCCGATTATATATGCAATTAATATTAAAGGTGAAGAAGCCAAAAAATTTAAAGAGCAAATTTTTAAAATTATCTCTTTAAAAGAAAAAGGGTCGTATATTGAAAACTATGTTAAGTCTGATATTGAAATAATAAAAAATTTCTATAAATCACTTGGATATTACTCGGTTAATGTTGATGCAGAAAAACAAAAAGCAGATGCTGGCGAAGATACACTTAATTTAATTTTTAGTGTTGATAAAGGAGAGCGAAGCAAAATAAAAAAAATATACTTCATTGGGGATAAAAAAATTAAAAGCAAAAGACTTAGAGATGTAATTACATCGGACGAGGCAAGATTTTGGAAAGTTCTTAGCAGAAATATTTATTTAAATACTGATAGAATAGAATTAGATAAAAGATTATTAAAAAATTATTATCTTGGCAGAGGTTATTATGATGTGCAGGTTTTATCTACAAGTGCCGAAATTACAAATAAAGATAATATTGAATTAACATTTAGTATTAACGCTGGAAAAAGATATAGATTTAAAAGATTGTCAACAGATATAGATCCTGTATTTGATAAAGAAATCTTTGCTGGATTAAAATCTGTTTTTACTAAATACGCTGGTGAATATTATTCACCATTTAAAATTAAAAAAGTTTTAGAAAATATTGATGAAATTATAGACGACAACCAATTGCAATTTGTACAACATACAGTAAAAGAGTCTTCAGGAGAAGACGGTGTTGATGTTGTATTTAAAATATTTGAAGGTCAAAAAATACAAATTGAAAGAGTTAATATTACCGGCAATACAGTAACTAATGACTCTGTTCTTAGATCTGGACTTCTACTCGACGAAGGAGATCCGTATAGCAAGATAAGATTAGAAAAGTCTATATCAAGTCTAAAATCTATGAACATTTTTAATAAAGTCGAATATAAAATGTCAGATGGTTCAGAACCAGGACTGAAAGTAATAGATATTAGCATTGAGGAGAAGCCTACCGGTGAAATAACCGCGGGCGCTGGTTATGGTACTGAAGGGGGAGCTTTTGGTTTCTCTATAAAAGAAAATAATTATTTAGGAAAGGGTCTAAAAGTTGCTGCGAATGCAGACATAACAAGTCAATCAGTTAGAGGTGGACTCGACATAACAAATCCTAATTTTAATTATTCAGGCAACAAAGTTTATGGTGGTTTTTATAGTAAAAAAACAGATAGACCAACTTCGGGTTATGAGAATACACTTATAAACTTTAATATTGGAACAGAATTTGAACAGTATAGAGATCTTTATTTATCACCAGATATATCTTTAACATTTGACGATCTAACCGTTGAAGATTCAGCTTCAGACAGTTTAAAAAAACAAGCAGGAAGTTTTAATGATTTAACATTCGGCTATGGTATCAAGACAGATAAGAGAAACAGAAGATTCATGCCGACAGATGGCCATGTTGTTGCATTCAATCAAAAATTACCAATTTTTGCCGACTCACAAAGTATAACCAATTCATTTAGATACAGAACTTATCATGCATTTAATGAAAATATTATTGGAGCACTCAAATTTTATGGTGCAGCAATAAACGGTATAGGAGATGACGATGTAAGAATAAGCAAAAGATTACATCTAGGCAGAACTCTTTTGAGAGGATTTGAGTCAGGAAAAATTGGTCCAAAAGATGGAGATGACTACGTAGGAGGTAACTATGCTTCATCTTTAAATCTAGAAGCATCATTGCCAAACTTATTACCCGAGAGTACTGAGACAGACATCTCTCTTTTTATGGATTTTGCTAATCTTTGGCATGTTGATTATTCTAATTCTATTAATGACTCAGATAAAATAAGGTCATCATTAGGTATTGCCACAAACATGTATACTCCAATTGGACCCCTAAGCTTCGTAATAGCTCAAAACATATCTAAAGCTGACACAGATGAAACTCAATCCTTTAACTTCCAAATAGGAACATCTTTTTAAAAATGAAATATATAAAAATCTTTTTAATAGCATTGCTAATACTTAGTTTTAACAATAATTCATTTTCATCAGAAATTTATTTCATAAATATGAAAAAATTACTTAATGAAAGTAAAGCAGGTAAAACTGCACAACAATTTTTGAAAAAAAAACTTGAAGATGAGACAAATAAATTTGATAAGGAAGGATCGTCTCTAAAAAAAGAAGAAACAGATTTAATAGCTAAAAAGAAATTAATTTCAGCTGAAGAATATAAAAAAAGTCTAAATGCGCTTAGACAAAAAAATATAGATTATCAAAAAAGAAGACAAAAAACTGCAAATGATGTTTTTCAAAAAAAGGAAAAAGCAAGAAAAGAGCTTTATAAAGCTCTTAATCCCATATTAGAAAAATATATGTCTGAAAATAATATAACTATAGTTTTAGATAAAAAAAGCATAGTAGTAGCTAAAACAGAGATAGATATAACAGACAAAATACTAAAAATTTTAGACAAAGAACTTAAATCTATTAATCTAAAGTAAATTTAATGCCAGAAGTAAATTTTTTTGTACCTAAAGGTCCATTCACTATAAATGAATTGCTTGATCACAAAAGTAAATTAATAATATCAGATATTAAAATTTTAGAAGAAGCTTCAAAAAATCATATAACTTTTTTCAATTCATTAAATTATAAAGCACTAGCACAAAAAACTAAAGCTGGTGCATGTATAACAAGTGAAAATTTATCAAAATATTTACCTAAAAATTGTGAAAAGATTTTAGTTAAAAACGTTCTGTATTCAACTGCTCTTATTTCCCAAAAATTTTACCCTGATGCACATGTTGATTATCCCGATAAATCATTACTAGAATCAACTAAATTATCTTCAAAATTTGAGTCCGTTACATTTGGTAAGAATATTTTTATTGGAAAGAATGTTAAAATAGGTTCTAAGACCTCTATAGGCAGCAATACAATTATTGAACATGATGTTCAGATTGGAAAAAATTGTTTAATTGGTTCAAATATAACTATAAGAAATTCGTTAATTATGAATGATGTTGTTATACAGGATGGTTCAAAAATTGGATTGAAGGGATTTGGTTTTATACCTCAAAAAAATAAAAATTTAAGATTCCCCCACATAGGAAAAGTAATATTAAAAGACAATGTTGAGATAGGAGCAAACTGTACAATAGACAGAGGATCTATTGGAGATACGATTATAAATGAAAATACTTTTTTGGATAACCAAGTACATGTGGCACATAATGTTAAAATAGGAAAAAATTGTATGATTGCCGGACAAGTTGGCTTTGCTGGAAGCTCTAGCATAGGCGACAATGTTTCAATCGGGGGTCAAGCAGGAATATCAGGCCATTTAAAAATAGGAAATAATGTCAAAATTGGTGGTGGTAGTGGTGTGATAAAAAATGTTTTAGATAATAGTACTGTGATGGGCTATCCCGCCATTCCATTAAAGGAATTTTTAAAAAGGAATAAAGATAATGAGTAATATTATTGATAAAGAAACAATTAAAAAACTTCTTCCTCATAGAGAGCCAATGCTTTTAATCGATAAATTAATAAATGTTGATCCTTTAAAATCAGCTACAGCGATTGTTAATATTAAAAAAGATAATTTTTATTTTGATGGCCATTTTCCTGATCAACCAGTAATGCCTGGTGTTTTAATTGTTGAGGCTTTTGGTCAAGCCGCAGCAGCGCTTACCGCACACGGAATTGATCCTAAAGAATATGAAAACAAACTAGTGTATTTAATGAGTGTTGAAAAAGCACGTTTCAGAAGCCCAGTTATGCCGGATTGTGAACTGCTCTTGGACATTGAGGCAATTAGATCTCACGGAAGAGTTTGGAAATACAAAGGGACAGCAAAAGTCAATGGAAAAAGAGTTGCAGATGCTGAATGGTCCGCAACAATAGTTGAAAGAAATAAATGATACATAAATCTAGTGTAATAGACCCTAAATCAAAAATTGGAAAAGATGTAAAGATAGGACCCTTTTGTTTTATTGGAGCCAATGTAAAATTAGACAATGGTGTAGAATTAGTTTCACATGTTCATGTAGAGGGTGATACTCATATTGGAAAGGGAACAAAAATTTTTCCTTTTGCTAGTATCGGAACTGCACCACAAGATTTAAAATACAAAGGAGAAAAAAATATCTTAAAAATTGGAGAAAATAATATTATCAGAGAATATGTTACTATTAATCCTGGGACTGCAGGAGGTGGAACAGAAACAACGGTTGGAAATAATTGTCTATTAATGATCTCATCTCATATTGCACATGACTGTAAGATTGGAAACAATGTTGTAATTGCAAATAACGTTCCTCTCGGAGGACATGTAACAATTGAAGACTCGGTCGTTATCGGTGGAAACTCAGCTGTGCAACAATTTACTAGAATAGGAAGATTAGCAATGATAGGTGGAATGACCGGGGTTTTAAAAGATGTAATTCCTTTTGGTTTATCTTTTGGTAACAGAAATTACCTAAAGGGTTTAAATTTAATAGGTTTAAGAAGAAAAAAATATGATAATAAAAAGATTATAGAACTAGACGAAGCTTATAAAAAAATTTTTTCTACTAACAATTTGCATGAAAATTTAAGCAAAATTAATGGTGAATATAAAGAAAATGAATTAGTACAAGAGGTTACTAAATTTATAGAAAAGGATAAGAAAAGGCCTATTTGTTCACCTATATCTGAAAAATGATTGGTTTAATATTTGGTGAAACACATCTACCAATAGAAATTTTAAAGAAGGTTAAAAAAAATAAAATAAAATACTTAATTGTTGATTTAACTAAAAAGAAAATTTTTAAAAAACACAAAAAATCTTATTCTGTTTCAATAGGCCAATTTGGAAAAATAATTAAAATACTAAAGAAAAATAACTGTAAAAAGGTTTTATTTGCTGGAAAAGTTAACAAACCTAACTTATATAGACTTCGCTTAGATCTTAAAGGTATCTTTTATATTCCCAGAATTATCAGAAGTTCAAAACTCGGTGATGCAGCAATTTTTAAAGAAATTATAAAAATACTTTCTCAAGAAAAAATTAAAACGATCAGTTCATTGTCATTCAATCCTGAATTATGTTTAAAAAAAGGAAATTATTCTAAAATTAGACCTAACAGCAATGATAAAGCCGATATTAATAAAGGAATTGTAACTTTAAACAGATTACGAAAATATACACATAGTCAAGCAGTAGTAATTAGAAATAAAAAAGTTATTGCTATCGAAGGAAAAGGAGGTACTCAGAAAATGATTAAGAAATGTAAAAATAGAAAATATAAAAATACAGGTGTTTTAGTTAAATTTCCCAAAAAAAAACAAGATCTCAGAATTGATTTACCAACAGTAGGCCTTAAAACTTTAATACAATGTAAATTATCGGGACTTAAAGGTGTTGTATTAAAAAATAAACAAAATATTTTTTTAGAAAGAAAAAAATGTATAAAATTTGCTAATAAAAACAATATGTTTATTACAATTAAATGAAAAAATTAATTATACTTTTATTTTTTGTTTGCTATTCAAATTTATTTTCTAAAGAAATTAAATTAGAAAAAATATCTAGTGGTCTTAGCAAACCTTGGAGTTTATCATTTATAGATGATAAAAATATTTTATATACAGAAAAGTCAGGTAAATTATATTTATTTAATTTAAAAGATAAAAAAAGTATTGAAATAAAACATAATCTTTCTGTATTGGAAGTTGGACAAGGGGGGTTACTTGACGTTCTATATGCTGATGGACATATTTACATTTCATATTCAGAAAATAGAGGTGATTGGAAATCTAGTACCTCAGTAGCCAAAGGTATGTTTAATAAAAAAAATATTTTATTTAAGAATATTTTTCAAGCTGAACCACCTATTGATTCAGGCTATCATTTTGGATCACGATTAGTTTTGAAGGATAATCATCTTTATATTACCGCTGGTGAGAGAGGTAAAGGGATGATAGCCCAGGATGCTAGCAAACATCCAGGAAGCATAATAAGAATAAATCTTGATGGTTCTGTGCCAAGTGATAATCCGAAATTTAAAAATAAAAAAAAATGGTTACCTGAAATATTCCAAATTGGCGTTAGAAATCCACAAGGTATGTACTTATCACCCTATGATAAAAAGATTTATATCACAAATCATGGGGCAAGGGGAGGTGATTGGTTTGGAACAGTTAATTACGCAGAAAATTATGGTTGGAAAATTCTAGGATGGGGAGGAACAAACTATTCAGGTTCAAAAATTGGTCCAAAGTGGAAACCAGGTTTTACAAAAGCAATCAAATATTGGGTTCCATCAATCGCAGTAAGTGCGATGGTAATTTACAAAGGCGAAACATTTAAAGAATGGAATGGTGATGCTTTAATTACTTCGCTGAAAGATCAGTCATTAAGAAAAATTAAATTTAAAAATAATGAATTTATTAGTGAAGAAACAATATTTAAAGGTAAAATTGGTAGAATCAGAGACATAAAGATACATAGTAAAACAGGAGAACTTTACATGTTATCAGATAACGGTCAAATCTGGAGAATGTATAAATGAAAAAAATATTTGTTTTAACAGGAGAGCCATCAGGTGATAAAATAGCTTCAAAAGTTATTTCTTATTTTAAAAATAAAAGATCAGATGTAGAATACTTATCTGTCGGTGGTGAACATTTAAAAGCTTTAGGTATAAAGTCCCTTTATGATTTAAATGAAGTTACATATCTTGGATTTACTAAAGTTATCATAAATATTTTTAAAATAAAAAGCAAAATAAATGAAACCGTTAAAGAAATTATTAAATTTAAACCAGACATACTTTTTTCAGTAGATAGTCCAGATTTTACTTTACGAATAGCGAAAGAAGTAAAACAAAGAGATCCAAATATAAAAGTAATACATTTTATCGCGCCAAAAGTTTGGGTTTGGCGTGAAAATAGAGTTAAGCAATTAAAGCTTTTTCTAGATCATATTTTATTATTATTTCCATTTGAAAAGAAATACTATGATAAAGAGGGTATCCCAGCTACAGTTACAGGACATCCGCTACTAGAAAAAGAAAAGAAGAGTAAAGTCGACATAAGCCAAATTATTAAAGATAATAAAAAAATCTTTTCAATCTTTCCAGGGAGTAGATTATCTGAAATAAATATTTTAATACCGATATTATTTAAATTTGTTAAAATGATGAATGAAAAATATAAGGATTTATTTTTTGTTTTTCACTCAACTACTGAGCATGTTAAAATGATTCAAAATTTATTGTTAAAAGAAGGTTTTAAAAATTGCGGCGCTATTTCTGATGAAAAAATTAAATCTCACATCTTAGAATCATCAATGTTTGCTGTTGCTAAATCTGGAACGATTTCTTTAGAAATTAGTAAGGCAAAAGTTCCATCAATAATTATATACAAGATGGGAATAATTAATTTTTTTATTGTTAAAATGCTTGTTAAAGTTAAGTTTGCAAATATTATAAATATTGCTGCAAATAGGGAAGTTATTCCCGAATTATTACAATCAAAATGTAATCCAAATAATATTTTTAAAACAGTTGATAATCTTTTGAAAGATAAGGAAGCCATGGATAATCAAATTAGAAACATCCAAGACATAATAGGTGATTTTAAAACTGATAAATCAACTGATATTGCTGCTTCGGTTTTAAATAAACATATCTAAATACTGATCATCAGATATATTTGAAATTTTTTGTGTTACTACATATTGGTGTAAATTTTTCCATTTTTCTCTAGATTTATCAAATGGGTTTTTAAATCTATGGATTGTATCCTTAATAATATTATCCATTAAAGGATTAGGTTTTTGCTTTGTATAAGCGTAGTAAGTCTTTTTTGAATAATCTAAATCCGAACTTAAAAATTTTATATTTTGTTGTGTTATAGATTTAAAATCATTAATCATATTTCTATTAGAACGAGAAAATATTTTAGATGAAAAAATATCTAGAGCACAAAAATTAGGTATCTCTACATCTTCTAGATATATTTTTTTCACTTCCAAGTCTTCTAATTTAGATTCAACACCTTCAAAATTTTCAAAACACAACCAGGCAGCATCAAATCCTGCTTTCAAATGTTTGATATGATAGAAATCATTGGCAACAATTTTAATACTATTATTTATTTTATTAATTTTTTTTAGATGTCTTTGAATAATATCTTTAGCTATTTTGTCGGTAACAGGATTGCTTACAGGTGAGGTAATTTTAACTTCTAATCCTTTAGCAAGTTTTTCATATCCATTCTTTGTAAAAATAATACCTCCGTTAGTTTCAAAAAAATTACCAATAGAGCAAATATTCTCATGGTATTTTTCAATTAAATGCAAAGGTTCATTTGTTGCTAATTGAATATTATTTTGAGACAATTCTTTAAAACCATCATAATGGCCTTCAGGTTCAATAATTTCTAAATCGATATTATTTTTTTTGTACAAACCTTTATCTAATCCCACAATAAATGGCAGGTGATCAGGATTAATAAACCATTCGAGTGCTAATTTTATTTTCATATTCCCTCACTGAATTATCGGTCAGGTTCTTAGGGTATAATCTCAGTCTAGATAGACACCCCTTTCTTTATTTTCTTAACTCATTATAAAGAAATGACGCAATAGAATCCATTCCTTTTAAATTACTCTTTCTCTCTGCAATTGAAT
>MDTE01187606.1_pt1 | contig 37523 bp, 36 predicted proteins | sample 811231 | NCBI WGS metagenome assembly MDTE01 (sample SAMN05326651, study PRJNA326480) | marine metagenome | isolation source: seawater | place: Indian Ocean: Red Sea | collected 2010 | reverse complement strand
TCCATCGGTGAGCGCGGCGTTGAGTTTAACGAGGTGAAACCTCAGGGGGGTGTCACGCCCGCCCTAGTGCATACCAGCCGTGGACTCGCCATTGGCGACGTCGACAACGATGGTGGGCTGGATGCTGTAGTCACCAACCGTGACGGTGCACCATATTTGTTAATGAACAAAGTGGCGCAGGATAAAAACTGGATTCGTTTCAGGGTAGTTACAGGTACACGAGACTCCTACGGAGCAACGGTGTCAGCAACAGTTGGGGGTACTCGAATGACCCGAGACGTACAGCCTTCGGCTAGCTACGTGGCATCCAGTGATCCAAGAGTACATTTCGGTCTTGACTCCGCAACCAAAGCAGAAAACGTGAGCGTTAGATGGCCTGGTGGTGCCATCGAGACTTTCGGCGATTTTGAGGGTGGATCCACCTATGAGTTGCGACAAGATACTGGAAAGATCCCGAATGCACACGTTCGGTCAGATTAGAAAAATGACCAGCTCAGAAAATCGACTTACTACTACCCTTGATACTGAAGTTGACCCACACATCCCTATCATCGTAAACAATACCGTTACAACTCGGATCGACAACCCGAACCTGTATTAGCCAATTACCCCCCCTAAGTGGCGAACCGGAAAACTCTTCTCCATCAAAAATAATTCCCGGAGGAACCTCTCCCTCCATAATACGCAGGCGGCCAATTTCCCATGGACCATTACATCTTGCCGTCAATCTGACTCGCATGCGCTGCAAGGGCCAGCCGTGACCAGAAGTGAACTTAATCGAGCTTAAGAAAGAAAACCCAGGGCCTGCATCTGGGAGAGGAGTGGAGCTCCCACAACCAGTAAAAAGCACAAGCAAGAAGCAAAGAATTAGGCGCATGAATTAATACCGAAACACAAAGTATCAGTTTACGCCTTCGCCGAGTAGTTTAGCAATCCGACTTGTTTTTCCTATAAACTAATTGTAGATAACCCGGAGCGAATCATGAATAGGGATCTGATTAAAATACCGTTTTTAACGCTAATCCTGAGCTCATCCGCCACGACTGCTGTTGCGGATGATGAAAACAATTTCAAACTTGCCTATGCAGCCTATCAGCAGCATATCAGCGCCAATGAAACGGAGCTGGCCCTCGTCACGGCGAGGAATGCACAAAAATACGGTACCAAGGTGTTTGGCAAATCGCACACGAACTCTGCGAACCTAGCACTTAACTATGCAAGATTGCTTAACGATACCGGAGATCACAAGAAAGCACGTAAAATCCTGAAAGGCAAGCTCCGCATACTTGAGGAACACTATGGTGACAATTCGCCGCAGCTTGTCCCAATGATCATGGAAGAGGCCCGCGCGGCGAAAAATCCGAAGACCGCACAAAAACTTCTTACTCAGGCCGCCGACCTAAGTAGAGGCTATGAAGATAAACTTATCGAAGCGCAAAAGAATTTCGATATCGTTGTGCTCCTGCTCAACTGGGGTGGCTCGGCCATGGTTGAACCATTCGTCAACCGAGCTTACGAGATCTACGTGGAGAAGCTACAACCCAATGACTTTCGATTGGGTCTCATGGCGTACCACAAGGCAAAGTGGGCGATAAGTAGAAGTGAACATAAAAACGCCCTGAAATACCTTGAGCAATCATTGACGGCCTTTAGAAGCCCGGCAGGCGAAACCATAGGAAACCTAGAACGCACTATCCGACCCCTGCTCGTGCAGACCCACGAAAACCTCAACCAATCCGACGCTGCTACCGAGCACCTGCTAGTGCTGGGCGCTCACCAGGATTGGTCTGAAGCATCAGAACCCGTTTTTAAAACGGAATTCTCGGCGGAATTGATCGAAAAGAAAATGACCGGAGAGGTCACGCTTAGGTTCACTGTGGATGAACAAGGTTTTGTAAAAGATCCGGTTATTGCCGATTCCAATCAGGCACTTCTAGAAGAAGCAGCTCTGACGATGATTAAGGGGTTCAGATATTCGCCAAGATTCATCGACAGCAAACCAGTTGCCACTGAAGGAATCGAATATACCGCGAGCCTAAACTTCGAGAAAATCCCCAGTGTCCCCAGACGAGCTGCACTTACCAGACCACCTATTCGAGGAATGATGAACCCTGACAAATTCGACACCTCCGAATGCACAGGCAACGGCGCGAGTCTCGCAGACAGCTTACAGGCGTGTGATGGGTTTGGCAGTATAAGTTTTGGGAAATAATCTCACGACAAGTAGCCGCTGTCGCTATGCCGATGTACGAGCCAGCGGCACCGAGTTAAAATATGAGAATCGAAATGACCTACTATCAGCCCAGGCAGGATTAAGGGGCGCTACCATTTGATCACTTCGAGATAGTTCAAATGACGCCTTCGTCTCGCAGACGATTAATTTCTATATCATCGTACCCAAGCTCGCGCAGAATGTCCTCGGAATGTTCACCCAACCGAGGAGGCCTTTTTGGTTCGACTTGAGGAACCGTGGAGATCTGAATTGGATGCTTGACCAACATGGGCATGGTGATTTCAGGGTCGGTCGACTTAACTATCATGTTGTTCTCAAATGCCTGACGGTCTTTCGCTAAATCTTCCACCCGCCCTACCAGGTTTACCTCTAGTCCCATCTCTTTAAAGATGGCTAACCATTCATCCGAGCTCCGATTCACAAAAGCATCCTTTAGCTCCAGGCCAAGCTCAGCACTGTTATCTATAATATCCTGATACTCATTCAGTCCGAAACGAACAATCAACTCAGTCGCATCTATCGCCAAAAGCAGCATGGTGAAGTCCTCGAGGCCTCGCACCATATTAAATTGCAGCCAGCGATCATCACTACATCGATAGACACCCATCGTGACCCCGGGCGTCTCCGTCCTGCTTTTCCTGAATAACCCCATGTCACCACCAGATAACATTCCCTGAGTCGTCGCAGCATTTGACCACACCCCGTTCGCCATAAGCGATGTTTGTACATATGCACCTTCACCGGTGCGCTCGCGATTCAACAACGCAGTCACAATACCGGCATAAATAGACACAGCAGTTGGGTGGTCACCCATACCGGAAAGCCCCTGAACGGGTCGTACCCCCTTCCACCTCAACATATCTAAAAGACCACTCCTCGCCCAATATGCAATCTGATCAAATGCCTTACGGTTGCGTTCTGGTCCGCGTTCGCCATATGCACTCAACGATGCATAGATTATATCGGGATTCAGCGCCCGCAAGTCCTCGTAGTTAAAGCCAAGCTCGTCTCGCATAGCGAACGGTTGATTAGTAATAAATACGTCGCATTGCTCAGCGAGTTTAAGTAACACCTCCATGCCATCGGTAGTCTTCAAATCGAGGACGATACCACGCTTATTGCGGCCATCCAGCTGCCACATGTAGTCCTCTTTCTCCTCGCCTTGCTCTTTTAGTTCTTTTATCCTGCGCAGGAAATCGCCATCCGGGTGTTCGATTTTGATGACATCGGCACCGTATTCAGCCAGCATCATCGCCGCCGCCGGCGCTGCGATTACCGTCCCCGCATCAATGACTTTTAAACCCGAAAACAGGTAACTATCCATAGTATCTCCAAACGATGGTATTCAAATACGATCAACAATTCCGGCAAGCTAAATTGCGGAGTCGTGCTTCTACTTTGACCTGAAGAAATACCAGCCCACTCTTTATAAATCCAACTCCTTGCGGATAGTAGCTTGAACAATCTTCAACAGTGAAGTCGGCCTACCGCTCATGCTACCCCGCTTCTCCAATGCTTTTAGGGTTTCTTCACCGGAAACCATTCGACCGAATATCGTATGTTTTCCATCCAGGTATTGGGTGGGAACAAATGTGATGAAAAACTGACTACCGTCTGTACCTGGACCCGCGTTTGCCATACTTAGCAACCCCGCACGGTCGTGCGAAACTCCACCGGCAAACTCACCGTTATAGATGTAACCAGGACCACCTCGGCCCGTACCTGTAGGATCCCCGCCCTGGGCCATAAAACCTGTGATCACACGATGAAAAATGATGTCGTCATAAAACCCCAACTCAGTTAGATAAATCGTGCTCGTAGCGTGCATTGGCGCTGTCTCAGTCAACAGGCGAAAACTAATCTGCCCTACGTTAGTTTCAAGATCCCAGTAGTAACGCTCTCCCTTCTTAAACGTCATCAAATCAGGTTTGGTTAAGCGCTGTTTCCAATTCGGATCAGTCTTATCGATTGCGGGTAAGATCTCAGCACCATCACCTTCAGCCTGAGATGTTTCCGCCTCGCCGGCGCAACCAACAAGCATTACGATAATCGCTAATAGATACAGTATTTTCATTAGGTATCCCTAAACTTCTGTGTATACGAGCTCAGTATAAGCAAACATGAGTTTAGTTTCGCGTGACATCTCACAAACTGATAGCATCCACGAAATTTTTTTTGATACAACGAGATGCAAATCAAAACAATACGCTGTCACGAGAACAGCGAAGACATTACCACGGTAACCCTAGACACTATTGACCTTGCCCCACCCTCGGACGACGAGGTCCAAGTGGCTGTGAAAGCATGTGCAGTGAATTTCCCGGATATATTGAAAATCCAAGGGAAATACCAGCGAAAACCACCTTTGCCCTTCACGCCGGGTGGTGAAGCTGCTGGCGAGGTCATAGCAATTGGCGAGGACGTCACTAATGTCGCGCTAGGAGATAAGGTTATCTGGGGAGCTGACTACGGCAGTTTTACTGAGGCACTGAACATCAACTCAAGATCAGTAAAAGCAATGCCAAAAGCCATGGACTTTGCAGCAGCAGCTTCGTTTCAAACCACATACCTGACTGCTTGGGTCGGTCTCACGTGTCGCGGACACCTGCAACCGGGCGAAAATCTATTGGTACATGGTGCAACCGGTGGCGTAGGAATGGCTGCCGTAGATCTCGGAAAATATCTGGGCGCCAATGTGATTGCGACTGGTGGTCGCGACGACAAACTCGAAATAGTCAAGTCACGCGGTGCAGATCATGTTATTAACTACACAATGCCGAACGGCGAGATCGGGGGCTTCAGAGACGAGGTCAAATCGCTTACTGGTGGTCTAGGTGCAGATGTCATTTTCGATCCTGTTGGTGGGGGTGCCTTCGATGAGTCTATGCGCTGTATCAACGTTGATGGACGCCTGCTGACATTGGGTTTCACGAGTGGTCTATGGCCCCAGGCAGCAGTAAACCTAATATTAATCAAGCAGTTATCAATCATCGGTGTTCGCGCTGGCGAATACGGTCGAATCTATCCCGAAAAAGGTGTGGAAAATAGTCGAGCGATCTATGAACTTGCAAATAGCGGTAAAATCAGGCCCTACGTATGTAAAGCATTCCCGCTGGACGAAGCAGTCGCGGCCATGCAGATGTTGGAATCCCGTAACGTCATCGGCAAATGCATTGTCACCATGAACGGCTACACAATGAAATCCTCTACGTAGGTCGAAACATATGTCGACTCACGCGTTTGCTTTGGACCCCACGCTCAAAATAAAATCCCCGATCATTTCTTCAGGCCAGGCTCGAATACCATGCAATTAGTCACATTCACCCACAACAACTACACAAGAATCGGCTTACTGAAAGATAATGGCATCATCGATCTAAGTCAGGCAGCCCCTGAATTACCTTCGGACATGCTGAGTTTTCTGCAGGGTGGTGACAGTACAATGCAGGCTGCGCAGGCAGTCCAAGATTCTGACACACACCATTCTTTGAGTGATGTTCACCTGGAGTGTCCAATCACGGTGCCACCAATGATTCTAGCCATTGGATTGAATTATCGTGCCCATGCTGAAGAAAGCGGAATGGACCTTCCCAAAATTCCAATGGTATTTACCAAGCAACAGACCTGCGCCAACGGGCCCTTCGATGAGATTTACGCACCCCCAGAGTCCAAGCAAATCGATTATGAGGGAGAGTTAGGTGTCGTCATCGGTAAGAAGTGCCGACGAGTCAAGAAGGAGCACGCTGAGAACTATATTGCTGGCTACACCATTGTTAATGATGTAAGCATACGTGACTGGCAAATGAATGGAGCACCGGCGTCTTTTACCATGGGAAAATCCTGGGATACCCATGGCCCTTTCGGGCCTTGCATCGTAACCAAAGAAGAAGTCGGCGATCCGCACCAATTAGAGCTTAAAACATGGGTTAATGGTGACCTGCGTCAGGATTCCAGTACCAGCGATCTGATCTTTGACTGCTTCGATATCATCGAATTCATTTCAACCGCGTTCACACTTCAGCCGGGCACGGTCATTCCGACTGGAACACCGAGTGGCGTTGGTATGGCTATGGATCCACCCGCCTGGCTTGTCCCTGGTGATGTGGTAAAAATCGAGATCGATAAACTAGGTTATATCGAAAACAATGTTATTGCCGACCCACTTTAACTGACACTTGCCAACGCTCCGCACAAGATATCCAGCATCTCGTCGACCTCAGCGTCGCTGACGGTCAACGCCGGCATAAAGCGAAGCGCGTTTGGCTTCGGCGCATTGATCAGGAGTCCATTATCAAAAGCCTGAGCTACTACAGCTGCGCCCAGGTCATGGGGCAGATCTACGGCAACAAGTAATCCTGTACCTCGGATATTGGTTAACCCGGTTTCTTTACTCAGTTTTCGTAATTTGCGTTTTAGGGAGTTACCTCTTCTCCGAGCTCGGTCAGGAATCTTTTTATCTATCATATGATTCACCACAGTGTAAGCAGCGGTCATAGCAAGTGGCTGACCACCGTAGGTGCCTCCCTGATCTCCGGCTTCAAACACACAAACCTTATCTTTCGCTAAAAACGCGGCGACGGGAAATCCTCCACCTAGACCTTTACCCAAGGTCATAATGTCCGGTTCAATTTCGTAATTCTCGTAACCAAACAGCTTCCCGGTTCGGCCGATTCCAGTTTGAATCTCATCAAGAATAAGGAGGATACCCCTCTCATCACACAATCTCCGCAGCCCACTAATGTACTCCTGAGTTGCTACATTGACACCCGCTTCACCCTGAATAGGTTCTAACATAATCGCACAGGTGCGATCGGTTATTGCAGAGCTCGTCGCTTCGAGATCATTAAAATCAACATGAATGAAGCCTGGCACCTTGGGTTCGAAGAGAGCATCCCAACCTACTTTCCCAGATGCCGACATCATACCAAGCGTTCTTCCATGGAAGCTATCGCGCGTCGTGATGATTTCATAGGCACCGTTTAGTTGCTCTGCCCCGTATTTGCGCGCCAGCTTCACTGCCCCTTCATTAACTTCGGCGCCGCTGTTCCCAAACCACACCTTATCCAGACATGAATTTTCAGTTAGTATTTTGGCGGCTTCGATCATCTGATCGTTAAGCAACGCCGGGCTACCATTGACCAGTTGCTTTGCCTGTTTGTTAATAGCTCTAACCAAAACAGGCGGGCAATGGCCTAGGCAATTTACTGCCCATCCCTGAATGAAATCCAAGTAGCGATTATCATTTGCGTCCCACAGATAGCTCCCTTTACCCCGCACCATCACTTGCTCCGGTCGGGTCACAACATACATGAGCCTCTGCTCGGCGACATTTAGCATGGCTGGAGTTGAGGATGATTCGGTCATGGTTTTCTCTCATTGATTACGACTATCTTGTCAGAATACATAAAACCCAACAAAAAAACACATACTTGGACGATGACTGATTGGCAACAACTAGGCGCTGGTTTATTCTTGCTAATCCCCAACAGTAGCATCCAGACAAAAAGATGAATGATAAAGTTTCGCTGATCGCATCGAGTTTGATGCAACAGCCAGTCTCAGTTACCCGAAAAATGGCAGCATCACTGCCGCGACTACGTCAGCTAGCTACTGAAAAAGGCCTAAAGATTCACCATCTGGGTGCGGGCTACCCTCACCCGGAAGTTACCGACCCCCGTGGGTTTCTAGAACATAAGACAAGATACTTCGCACATCTTGCTACGACGTCAGATATCAATAACCCTGAAGAAATGCCCGAATACCTGAGAGAGTCCTACGCTTACACGGACACGCTCGGGCCTGTATCTGTGCGTGAGAATTTCGCTAGAGTCTACGGTGCCGATTGGAAGGTGCCCATAAACCCTGACTACCTGTTACCAACTGTTGGCGCCAGCGGCGGTATTAATCTGATGTGTTCCCTGTTCGAACGACCCGGACGAAAAATCGCCTACATTACTGATGCACCGACCTATGCGGGATTCATTGCAAGAGCTCAACTAGCTAAGCAGGCTCGAATCTATAGCGTAGAGATGGATGATCAAGGCCCGATTGTCGACAGCCTTAAATCACAAATTGATGCAGCCCGGGCAGATGGACGCTATGTACCTTTCTACTACACAGTGCCCGATGGGCATAATCCAGCGGGATTCTCGTTTTCCGAAAAGCGTCGAGAAGACATACTGCAGATTATGCGTCAGTATGGCGTTCTGATTTTAGAAGACGCACCATACGTCTATATCAGCTACGTTAATGACGAAGATCGGCCACAACCATTTTTTGCCATGGATCCCAGAATTACGGTTCACTTATTTACCGGCTCGAAAATCGGCTTTCCAGGGCCTCGTGTTGGTTTTCTTTACACGGAAGCTAAGGTAGAGATATCTGAAAAAGAGATCATCAGACTGAGCGACCTTCTGCTTACGGAGTCCAGTGCAGACATTTTGTTTCAAAACCCTGAAGCGCTATACGGCTTTGAATCAATTTTACACGACGAGAATATGGAATTACGACATTCCCTTTGGCCCGTGGCAGATGAAAAGCTCAATGTTTATCGCGAGAATCGAGAGATTATTCTGACAGGTCTTGCGAACGGGCTTAGTGCATACCCTGAGTACTTTAGTTGGACGATACCTGAATCCGGTTTTTTTACCGTGTTCCGTTTTCACGACTGCAATATCACTACCGACGATGCATTTATCGAGCAGCTCGTGTCTGAATTCGGCATCGTGGTCATCCCAATGTATGACTTCTATCCGGGAGATGCACGACAACGGAATCCCAGTGCGGGACTCGATGAACTGAGGCTTTCATTCTGTTTTAGTGAGACTTGCGGAGAGACTAGGAGACAAGACCTTACTAAAGCGGTCAACTCATTCTGTAGCGCAGTACTATCTGTTACGGGGTTGTTACAGGTACAGGAATAAATAACTGGGGAAACCATCGGCTAAATCAACTACATTGGCGATATAGCTTCATTGAAAGACAGATGGAATCTGAACATCTCCTAAGAGAGAACCACACAGACAAGTCCGAGAAGTCACTCGGGGATTGGACACGCTTTCGGCAGGCGCGAGAAAACCTGTATTAGCCATCTATATCAATCAGCTAATTCCAGAATCACGTGTAAACTGGGTAAATGTAAATTCCGAAGCTGATCAAGATACACTGCGAGATCAATTGCGTATTGGTCATCTGCCGGAACAAACATATACGTCAGAATCACTCAGAGGGGACTACGTTCTCCGCCTGAGGACCTTTCTGGCCCGTAGTCACGGTAAACTCTACTGCCTGCCCCTCTGCCAAAGTCTTAAAGCCATCTCCAACGATAGCACTGAAGTGCACAAACACATCAGGGCCTGATTCCTGTGAGATAAAGCCATATCCTTTAGATTCGTTAAACCATTTAACGGTTCCTGTCGTCGTAGACATAATTTACTTCCTGAATCTTTCAAGTAATGTTTGTGTCCTTCCATAAAGGAAGGACGGTTGAGCTGGAACGTGCTAGTACTTATGTGAAACAGGATTAACCGGCGTGCATAAATAGAAGAAACTTTCGAGCAGGTTGCAGTATAGGGCCATTTAAAGCAAATGAAAACCTTAGTGTTTACCCTTTATTTTGGGTAATTGGATGATATACCCCCCACTGAACGCTCATTCAGTTCAAGCTTCAGAAGCCTTCTATTCTCAGCTTCCTCCAATAAATCACTAAATGACCGGACCCCATAGGTTCGCTCACTGAAGTTTGGAAGCCTCGGTTTCAGGGCTTGTCTTGACCATTAAGCTCGATATTTGGTCATCTTTATCGCCCTGCACTCTTTTTACGGTATCAATGACCATTTGATGTAGAAAACGCAATGCAGATATGGTGGCGCCTCTTTTGCACCAATACCACATTAACCGAATGCCCAGCAATTTTACTACTGGCCGGTTATCGCATCAGTATGACGAAAGATGTGTCGTAGTTTCCGGACGACAGGATCGGGAAGTGGTGGGCGGCACAAAGAGTCAATATTCGACTGTAGATGATCAGGATTACCGGTACCCGATAGCACCACATGCACGCCCGGTTCATAGCGACAAAAACGATAGGCAGCATCAACGATACTTGTCGCGTCAGATTCCTTGAGAAGAAAGCCAAGCGGATCACTTATGTCAATTTCACCGGCATCAATCTGACCAATCTCAATTAAGGCCCGCACTGCCTCACGCAGTTTCTCAGGTTGACTAAGCACCCGACGCACCGCAAACATGATTTGCACTGCAACGCCTTTCTTCAGCGTTTGCTGAAACAAATTGCGGGCCGATTGATTAAGAATGTTAAAACCCACCATCACCACATCCCATGGATCCTCGGGCAACGACTGCAGTAACATCTGATGCGTCATATCAACGTTGAATAATTCTGATACACCAATGAAACGTATTTTCCCCTCGTTCTTGAGGTCAACGAAAGTGGGTAAAATTTCATCACGCAGCATGACGTACTCTGCGGGCCGAACACCATGCAGGTTGTATACATCAATATAATCGGTGCGCAACTGCGACAAACTGACTTCAATCGATTGACGCACCAACGCCGGACTAATACCCTGACTACAGCTTTTTTTACTGGAGATGATGACCTTGTCCCTAGGCACCGATGCAATTCCTTTCCCTACAATTCCCTCAGTACCGTAACCTTCTGCGGTGTCGATAAAATTCACGCCAGCATCTAGTGCGCGACGAACAATATCTACAGACTCTGCTTCACTCTTGTCTGTACTCATACCGATTCGGCTCGGCCCACCACAACCCAAGCCCATAACACTGACATTAAGACCAGTTCGACCAAAGGTCACATAATCCATAGCGCGATCCTAATTTTACCCAGCTTACCAACTATTACGCAGTTCCCTTAGCTTTAGAAAGACTGTCTTAGGGTCGAGATCTTCTGGTAAATCTGAGAATTCTTCCCGAAGTTGAGCGATAACGGACGGGCTATGTAGTCTAAAAAAAGTATTCACCTCTTTTTCCATAGCCAGGGTCGAAACCAGTGCTTCATCAGGATTCTGGCCTTTAATTTCGTCCAGCAACTTTTTCGCATCGTCATTGTCAGGCTCACGCGCAAGGGTGAATTCAAGGTTGTTGGAAATATAGTCGTGACCAGGGTAGATAAGCGTCTCATCTGATAGCTTGGAAAGCTGATTAACAAAAGTATCGTATAACTGTGCTGGATGACCACCGTTGTGACAGTTACCTGCTCCAGCATTAAATAAAGTATCACCGGAAAACAGGGCTGGCATATCCGTTTGCGACAATAAACAAACATGGGACATAGTATGTCCAGGAGTATCCAAAGCTAAAAGTTCAACAGAGCTTCCGACTTTAACGAGATCGCCCGCATTCAAACCCACGTCCATGCCTTCGATCTGCCCTTTGGCATTTTCGTGTGCCAATAGCTTTGCGCCAGTTGCCGCAATGACCTTTTGGTTGCCCCCGGTATGATCTCCATGCTCATGCGTATTAAGAACCTTTGTAATACTCCAGCCTTTTTCTTTTGCTATACCAAGACACTTCTCGTAATCAAGAGGGTCAACTGCAAGCGCCTCACCAGTCTCAGGACATACGATCAAATAGTTGAAGTTACGAAAGGAATTACCGGTCCAGATTTGTTCTACGATCATGATATATTTCCTTAGATACGATGCAGGCTGAATACTAGAGTAAACTCGTAGATAGGCTCGGAATCAAGCAGATGTCGAAACCCAATATACTATTCCTGATGACGGATCAACAACGCTGGGACGCCATGAGCTGCACCAGCGATTGGGTACGAACACCTAACATGGATCGAATCGCTAATGAGGGAACCTTATTTACACAATGCATTACAACCACACCAGTGTGTGTACCTTCCCGGCTCACACTTGCAACTGGCAGATACCCTCATAACACCAACGTATGGACACATCAGCCATATGTCATGCCCGCAGACACCAACAACTGGATGCGCGCGATACGAAACCTCGGCTATCGAACCAGCTTGTTTGGAAAAACCCATCTGCACACCCATATAGGTGATCTTCGAGAGAAGGAGGATCTGCTTCACGCCTGGGGACTCGATGATGTGGACGAGATTGGCGGGCCGCGCGCAAGTGCCACAGTAATGAGTCACATGACCGCCATGTGGGATGAAAAAGGATTGCTTGATAGATACCGCACAGACGTAACAGATCGATTCGCCAACAAGCCATATGTAGTTAGACCATCCTCGCTGCCGTTGGAAGATTATTACGACGTATATATTGGACAAAAAGCCAAAAAATATCTCGAATCCTATCGCAGAGACGAACCCTGGTTCTGCTGGGTAAGTTTCGGAGGACCTCACGAACCCTGGGATACCCCAGAACCGTATGCCAGCATTTATGACCCTTCCTCGATGCCAGAAGCTATCTCTAAGCAACCAAATGACCCGCACAGGCCACAAGGTTTTGCCGATGAAATTAGTAATGGCAAATGGAGTCCCGTTTTTGAAGAGGGTGAAGTCAGCGCCATTCGTGCAAACTATGCAGGAAATGTAACGCTTATTGATGACCAGATTGGCGAAATACTAAACGTCATCGAAGCACGCGGCGAAATGGACAACACTATCATAGCCTTCACGTCGGACCACGGTGAGATGAATGGAGACCATGGCCTAATATACAAGATGAACTTCTACGATGCTTCCCTGCGGGTCCCCCTTATGGTGAAAACACCCAACAGTAAAGGCGGGATCGTCAACAAAAGTATGGTCGAAAACAGTGATTTAGGCCCCACGCTGGTTGAACTCGCAGGAGGATCACTTGATTATCAGCAATTTTCCATATCGTTCGCTAGTTCGCTTGACGGGTCAGAACACCGTGAGGATGGACTATCGGAGATTCTGGGTGAGTTTATGCTGATTAACCAGGAGTGGAAGATAGGACTGAACAAAGAAGGATTGACCTATCTCATGTTCGATCGAAAGAACGACCCGCAGGAAAGCCGAAACCTTACCGGGATATCAGACTATCAATCGACGGCGAAGGCACTGCGCCTGAGAATCCTTGAGAGAGTCGTGCAGAGTCAGGTAAAACTTACGTAAAGACCTCTCCACACACCCTCTGTCGTGATAGGTACGTAACGACGAGTGCTGGTACTTATCTAATTTTTCCCTCTGTGGCATACGAAAGTGTATCTTTGGGTCTACCGGTAACTGGGAAAAAGGTATTCAATAGCGTGCAACATGGCTGAACTGCAACAATTTTCAGCGGAGATCCGAGCTATTGCTAGACAAAGAAAAATAAACAGGCCGGCAACACAATACCTAACAATGGTGGCGAATAGCTATACTTCAATCCGTCAGTGCAATACCACTTTACCAATACAATGGCAGGAAGTCTTTTCACGCGGATTCCGGTATGGTGAGACGTGAACAACACGCTGTAGTTGACCACGTCCCAAGTCTTCTCAATTTCGATATCCTACGTACTTTCAAGTTCCTAGTCCTTCCCACTAGCACACCAAAAAATGGCCTGAGACCATACCATCGGGTAGAATCTCGCCGCATTTTTATTTCAGGAGTAGTGACATTGGATGGAATTCACGAAGAGCGGGTAACGGCGTGGTTTAAAGAGCACGTCACCAATCTCAAGTCACCCCTAAGTTTTGAACTAATCTCTGGTGGCAAGTCGAATCTGACCTACCAAGTTGATGATGCCGCCGGTAAATCCTTTGTCCTAAGAAGGCCGCCCCTGGGCCATGTACTCGAAAGCGCACACGACATGCATCGTGAACATTGGATCATATCTTCTCTTTACGATACTGACGTTCCTGTGGCAAAAACATATGGCCTGTGTCAGGACAAAGATGTGAATGATGCTGATTTCTTCGTTATGGAATGTATCGCTGGCACAGTGGTACACGATGTAGATTCTGTAGAAAAAATTTCAAACGAAAACAGATACAGCTTTGGAAAACATGTCGCTGAAGTACTTGTGGCGCTGCATCGAATCGAGCCAAGCGATGTCGGGCTCGGTGATCTCGGTCGTCGAGAAAAGTTTTTGGACCGCCAGCTAAAACGCTGGACTGGGCAATGGGAAGCAACCAAGACACATCCAGAACCGGAGATGGATCAACTGCTGCGTTTATTGCACAAGCTTAAGCCGGAGCAAATAGGCTCCACCATAGTGCATGGGGACTATCGCGCTGGAAATCTGATGCACAAGAATGGCAAGGTCGCAGCGGTTTTCGATTGGGAGCTCTGTACACTAGGAGATCCTCTTGCTGATGTCGGCTATCTACTCAACTCGTGGCAAACTGCAGAGGAAGTGGAGGAATTAAGCGGCACGTCAGTTCCAACCGCTGCTGTTGGATTTCCGACCCGTGACGAATTGATTGATTGGTATGCTACGGGCACTGGTCGAGATCTTTCAAAGATCAATTACTATCGAGCATTCTCACATTGGCGACTCGGCTGTATTATGCAAGGGGTCTACAAACGATTTCTCGAAGGGGCGATGGGCGATCAGGACATGGATCTTGAAGGCTATCGAGCCGGCATCAAGCGAGCCGCTACAAACGCGCTGGAATTACTAGAATAACTACTACTCAAAATCAGGACTTCACAATGATTTACAAAATCTTGGGCTCTGAATTATCGCCCTATTCCGTAAAGACTCGCTCTTATTTCCGCTACAAGGGAATTCCCCATGTGTGGTCTCCTCGAACCCCCGATAATGCCAAAGAATTTCAGAAATTCGCCAAACTGCCATTGATCCCTCTGGTAGTAACACCTGAAGAAACCGGCATACAGGATTCCACGCCAATCATTGACGAGATGGAAACCCGTTTCCCTGAACCATCCATTCACCCCACAGACCCAGTAACCAAGTTCATTTCCGTGTTACTAGAAGAATTCAGTGATGAGTGGGGCAACAAATGGATGTTCCATTTGCGCTGGGCAAGGCCAGCCGATCAACTGTCAGCTGCGGGACGTATCATAGGTTACAGTCAGGATGACGCAGCAAAGCAGAAGATGGTCGAGCAGACTCTTGATCGGATGACTAATCGCATCTGGTTTGTTGGCTCCAACGAAATAACAGCCCCAATCATTGAAGGATCCTTCAGGGATATGATTGCGTTGCTGGAGAGCCACCTTGCAGAACGTCCGTATGTCATGGGAGGAAAACCGTCCTATGCCGATTTCGGATTATGGGGGCAGATCTATAACGCATGGACAGATCCCACCGGAGGCAGCTTGTTGAATCATTCGCAAAATGTACTGGATTGGGTTCATCGTATGCTATGGCCAACCGATCTCGGTGAGTTTGAGTCTTGGCAGGATCTTAAAACCGGGTTAACACCTATCCTTACAAGCCAGGTTGGAGACTTGTTTTTGCCCTGGACCGCCGAGAACAGTGTCGCCATCGCTAACGAGGACGAGGAATTCACCACAGATCTAAACGGTCAAACCTGGACGCAGAAACCACAGAAGTATCATGCAAGGTCACTTGCGGTATTACGTGCAAGATATAAGGAAGTGTCTGATAACGAAGCGCTTAATGAGGTCTTGAAAAACTGCCATTGCCTGGACGTTTTAGCGTCACCATAATGAAGGGCTAATCAGGCTCTTCCTGCTCAATCTGGGACGCAGCCCAACGATAGTCTGCTTTGCCGCTTGAGCTACGCACAATCTGGTCTCTGTAAATGAAGACTTTGGGATACTTATAGCGGGAAATATGCCGTCCACATTCCTCTAGCAGACTGTCCTCGGACACATCGATGCCCTCACGCAGCTGAATAACAGCAACCACTTCCTGCCCCCATCGTTCAGATGGGCGACTGGTCACCACCACGTCGTAAACGCCAGGATGATGTTTTAGAGCCTGCTCAACTTCCTCAGCGAATATCTTTTCCCCGCCGGAATTAATGGTCACGGATTCTCGACCATGCAGTTCCAATAAACCATCCTCCAAGAGGCGAACACGATCACCTGGCACCGAATATCGAGTTCCCTCAACCGTGACAAACGTTGATTTGGTCTTCTTCTTGTCATCAAAGTATCCGAGCGGGATGAAACCAGTTTGCGCCCACCAGCCAAGCCCTTCGTGACCTGGTTTAAGGACCGCGGTCATGTCTTCATTAAGAATTGCATTACCTTCGTTTAACGTAAACTGTCCGGTCTTTGCACCCACTGACTTGTTACTGACGTGTTGCGCTTGGGTACCCGTTTCAGAAGACCCAGCAGCATCAATAATGTTGATATCTGGCAACAATTCCAGGAGTTGCGCCTTAATATTGGCAGTTGTAATAGCCCCACCAGTAACAATATTTTTCAACGATGGGATTTTCCTCGGATTGTTAACTAACGCGTCCACAATGGGACGAGCAAAAGCATCACCAACGATCATTAAGACTTCCGCCTGCTCGCGAATGCACGTATCTATAATATCGTCGCCGTCCAACCGCTTTACATTGCTTTGAATAATTACTGTACCGCCGCTGTGAAAAGCCTGAAACGCCACCCAAGAGCCTGCGCCATGCATAAACGGGGGTGCCGTCAGATAACGACGTTGAATTCTCTGGCACCGTTCCTGATACTCCGCAAGCGAAGCTATGACTTCTCCTTTTGAGGTCTTACCACCCATAGCCGCAGCGAGCATATCAGCCTGACGCCATATCACACCTTTTGGCATACCGGTGGTGCCCCCCGTGTAGATCATATAAAGATCTTCGGACTTCCATTCCAGATCGGGCCGCTCATCACTAGCCTTCGACAAGGCAGTTTCATAATCGAGGGCACCTTTCAGCAACGGCACATCGGAATCGTCGTTAACCTGTATGAGAAGTCTCAGTGAAGGCACCTGCTCACTTATCGAACTCACTCTTTCCGCCAGAGATGCGTGATAAATCAAAGCGGATGTCCTGGCATTATTCAAAAGGTAGGTTAGTTCGTCATCGACATAACGAAAATTGACATTGAAGGGAACTGTTCGCGATTTGTAGCTCGCTACCATCGCCTCGAGATATTCATTGCCGTTATAGAGATAAAGGCCAACGTGATCCTGACCACTCTGCCAATCGTGAAGAGTGTCTCGCTCCTGGTGACACCCTAACCCTGCAGACAAAAGCACGTTGGCAAGTTGACGCGTACGTATATTGAAATCTCCGTAGGAAATTCTACGGTCTCGAAACACAATCGCGTCGCGCTCGGATACGGCTTCGGCAATCACCTCGTTCAGCGCTGCAAGATTCAATTCAGATACAGAATCCATCACTAGAATTTACGGTTTAACAACCGGCTCCCTGAGCCCCTTCACCGGCGCATGGATCTGGATGACCGTTCCGTCAGCATCACTCGCTCCAGCCAGGTCGACAGCGGCAGATGTTGTGACGATCTGGTCTAAATCATCGCCTACGAATGCAGGGCAGGTCGGTTGTTGCACGGGAACCGAGTAAGAATAGATCCGTTTGCCTGTCACATCATAAACATCAACCGCAGCCCCACCCCAGCGGGAATTCCACAGATTACCATCAGCATCCAATACCGAACCATCTGGGGCCCCTGGAAGATCGTCTTCAAGCTTCACATGAATTTCTCGTGCACCAACAATCTCACCGGTTGCGGGGTCGGTGGGAACCTTCCAAATAGTCCGCTGAGGTGTGTCAGCGTAGTACGCGGTGCTACCGTCCTCGGTAAAACAAATGGAATTAGGTGTAACAACATCCTCAATGAGCACAGACAAAGAGCCATTGAACAACCTATAGATGTTGCCGGGACGGTCCTTACCATCCTTTGCCATGGTTCCTATCCAGAATGCACCGCTCGGATGTACACGACCATCATTAGATCGCATCAAGTCATCTTCCGGAAAAGCCATCGTGATTTCAGTATCGCCGCTATCAAGATCCAGTACCCGAAAGTCACGTTCGGTTGCAACCAGAATACTTCGCTCATCAATAATGCCGGCTGCTGAAGGTAGCACAGGAAAATCGAACCTTCGTGTCTCCCCACCTGAGAACGACTTTTCATAAACCGCACTGCCGTTGATATCGCACCAAACTAAACTTGATCTAATATGATGCGCTAGAGGTCCTTCACCCAACGACAAATGCTCTCCGGACCAGACCGTCGTCACAACTTTATCAATCATGAGCTACTACGAATTAGTTATAAGCTGGCCAAAAAGTGATCTATCCCAGCCTGGGATACGTCCATATCCTGCTGCGGTGAACCAGAACTTGCGCCGATGCCACCCACACACTCGCCATCAACCATGACTGGCAGACCGCCACCAACACTACTGACACGCCCACCATGCTCAGTATGAATACCGAATGCCAGGCTTCCAGGCGTATTCACCTCATTGTATTCATGTGTTGCCTTTCTCGCGGCTCCAGCAGTAAACGCCTTATCCTGGGCAACGACGATACTGTGCGCCTTTCCGCCATCCATTCGTTCAAAGGCGATAAGATTACCCGAGTCATCTGTCACCGCTATACACATTGGGACGCCAATTTCTGTTGCCTTTTCACGAGCGCCTTCAATCAATACACGGGCGTCTTCAATACTGAGTCGTTGTACGGAAATCATTTTTTCTCCTGAACCGCTTCCGCGGAACTACTTTGATGGAATATCTGTTTTGATTGCTTACTAGAGGTGACATTGTATCAGCGACCACAAGAACTGGGCCACGATATAAAGCTACCTGCCACTGCCGATCATTTGCCTCACTTTTTCCCTGCTATAATCAAACGTATGACGCACATTAGTGGTCGCGACGGGTTTGCCATCCTCAAATCGGGGTGCATAACGAAACTTGGCGATTGCCGCCAATGCCTTGTCGTTAAGCGTATCCAAATTTGAATCTACTATTTGTGGATCAACTACAAACCCATTGGCGTCCACCGTAAAAGTAATTTCGATCGATTTCCCGATGACTTTACGAAACTGGTCTCGGTCCAGACCCAATGGTACTCGGAACAACGGAGTGGAAGGCCCATCGTCGAACTCTCCCAACGCCTGGACGTGAGGGTTAGCTTCATCATGGCGTTGTGTTCTCGAAAGCACATCTACCATCAGTTCTCTGGCACTGCGCTCTGCATCGTTCATTTGCCCATCTTGATCAAAACTCACCAGAGCTAGGCGGAGATAATCTGCTGCGTCTTCGAATTCCCTTTCCTGGATGGCCAACATCGCCATTTGAAATGAGGACTTACCAAGACGCGCATCTTCAGGTTGTAATGCAGTTACATAGTCCCTGTGCGCCGCTTCGTAGTATGCCCGCGCATGCCCTCGTCCACCCAGACGCATCAGCATGGTAGCGATCTCGACATTCTTGTTCGCGCGGAAAACGGGATTGTTCTGATGACTGATGATGCTACCGACGCGTTCAAAGTACGCCAATGACTTTTCAGGTTTGTTTGGCTTGAATTCTGCCCTGGCCAGTTCTATCAGCGGCGCAATCATATCGATCGCGTTGTCGTCAAACCGCGACTCCATTATTGCCAGTTTTCCTTTCAACACCTTTTTTGCCTTCTTGTACTCTTCCTTGTCATTTAGCAATCCCGCATAGTTGACACCCAGCTTCGCAGTGTTGATATGGGTTTTTCCATACACTTTGGAACCTAGTTTGTAGGACTGTTCTGCCGCTTTCAGCGCGGTAGTTGTATCTGCACTGCTGATGGCTTGTTGATAGCGCTGATAGGCTTCTCTAAAGTCTGATTTGGTGTCCGCCACCGCAGTGCACAACTGGCTACTCAGTACAAGCAAAGACAGAATATACAAACGACACATTTGATTACCCCCCTTAAAGGTCAGCTTACGGTGAAGCAATAATATACCCATAACGCGGTTTCAGCTATGGGGTAGCACTGGGATTGGAATTTCATAATCGCTGGTTCGATTTCTAATTCTCGCTGGCTGGAAGACGAATGTAGTTGCCTACTATTCCAAATCGATAAGTAAACTTTAAAACGTACACAAGGTAGAGGCTACTCAGGTAAAACGGCAAACCCTATTAAGGGAGGAAAGTGCCTAGATGAAGTCGACGTTCGACACCTTGCCATAAAGTTTGGAAAAGACACCCGCGTCTTCCCACTCCTGAAGCCCTGCCGCGATCTCACCGAGTACTTTTTGGCAGATCGAATCACTTTTAATAGCAGCCCACCACTCTGCAAGGATCTCGCAGCCCGCAAACACATCAAAATCATAGTAATTCGGCAGTATATGTAGATAGAAACCAAATGTCGGATAGACCAAATCACCACGACCGATTTCTTCACCACCGAATAGTGGGCCTTTCATGAGCTTCAGAATCCTATTGAGTTCGTCGAGGGTAAAACGAAAGGCCTGTAAACCAGCGCTTCTCTGCTCTTCAGATGACTCTCTATATAGTATCGGCTGATGAACACCATGGTAAATATCGTGAACCCGCTCTGCCAAAAGGTTGTAATACTTTCGCTCATCTTCTTCAGACGACGGCAGCAGGTAGTCGAGAATTACACTGCTTTCATATAGTTTAAGATCACCAACTTCCAGTGCGGGTATCTTGCCAGTCGGAAATTTCGCTAAATACTCCTGCGCCTTTAATCCACCGAGTTCCCGGGGATGCCTTATATCAATCGGCAATTCAAGGCGATAGATCACGTCTCGAACCATACCACTATAGTTCGAAACCGCATACGAATACAAAACGCCTTTGTCCATCTGAGAAAGATAACAACTAATCAGGCGACAGTGTACTTAATTTAGGAAAGAGTGACTTTTACCATTACTATCAGGATAAACACCAAAGCTATCGTTGAATGAGATTGACCCAGTTACCATCTGGGTCTTCGACCATAGCGATCCTGATTCCTTCGTGGATTACCGAAACCGGCACAGGTACTTTACAACCCGCTGCCTCACAGGTTGCAATAGCTTCATCCAGATTGTTGATGGCAATTGTCCAGTAACGATATCCAGTAGCACCGGCAGCACCACCCGGGGGCGCATCGGCCTTCGGTTCTATAGGATTAACAATGAGCTTGATGATGTTGGGACCACATTTCAGACGGGTCATATGTACACCGTTAAACATCGTTAGCTCTCGTTCTAACTCAAGGCCAAGGATATCTCTATAGAACTCGATCATTGGGGCCGCGTCGCGAGTGACGATGCCCAATTCAATACCTTCCTGTGCAATATCGACAGACATCTAACTTGAAGGAAATGAGAAGCTCGAGGATTCACGCAGCGATGCGGAAGGCCAGCGCTGAGTAATGGTCTTACGGTTTGTATAAAACCTGACACCATCGGGACCATAAGCCGAGAGGTCACCAAATAAAGAGCGCTTCCATCCACCAAAACTGTGATAGGAAACCGGGACTGGCAGCGGTACGTTAATGCCGACCATCCCCGCCTTCACATTGTCAGAAAAATAGCGTGCGGCCTCCCCGTCCCTAGTAAACAGGCAGGCACCATTACCATATTCATGGTCGTTAACCAGCCCCATTGCTTCATCGAGGTTATTGGCACGAACCACACACAGCACGGGGCCAAAGATTTCCTGCTGATAACAGGCCATATCCGGCGTTACCCGATCAATCATAGTGCCACCAACAAAATATCCTGTTTCATTACCCGTCAGCTGGGGTACTCGACCGTCAACCACCAGCTCTGCACCCTCCTCTTCGGCCCTGGATATAAGGCCAACCACGCGATCTCGGTGTTGTGCTGAAATTAGTGGACCAAAGTCATTAGTGGCATTATCAGCACCCCCAACCATTAAGCCAGCCATTTCACCTTTTAGCCCAGACACCAGAGAGTCACCAACTTCCTCGCCAACAGCAACGGCAACGGATATGGACATGCAGCGTTCACCTGAGGACCCAAATGCGGCGCCCATAAGGGTTTGCACCGCGTTATCAATGTCCGCATCGGGCATGATAATCGCATGATTCTTTGCACCCCCCAGCGCCTGGCAACGCTTACCATGTGCAGTCGCACTAGAATAGATTGACTCAGCAACCGGTGTTGAGCCGACAAAGCTGAGAGCTTCAACACGTGGATCAGTCAGCAGCACATCTACCGCTTCCTTATCACCACTCACAACATTGAGAACACCATCAGGCAGTCCTGCGTCGTGCGCCAATTTGGCAACAAACAACGCTGCAGAGGGGTCTCGTTCTGACGGTTTCAATATGAAGGTGTTACCACAGGTAATCGCTAGCGGATACATCCACAGGGGCACCATAACCGGGAAGTTAAATGGTGTGATACCGGCAACGACACCCAGCGGTTGAAATTCACTCCATGAATCGATGCCGGGGCCCGCATTCTTACTAAATTCGCCCTTAAGAAGCTCTGGTGCGAAACAAGCGAACTCCACATTTTCAATCCCCCGAACCAGTTCGCCTTCAGCGTCGTGACGAATCTTGCCGTGTTCAAGGCTCACCAATTCGCATATTTGATCCGCGTGTTTTTCGAGTTCCGCCTTGAAGCGAAACATAACTTGGGCTCGTTTCGACTGCGGTGTGGAACGCCACTCAGGATACGCAGCAGCAGCGACCGTTATCACGTCCTCTACCTCTTTAGCACTGGCGAGCGTCACCTCTCCTTGCTGAGTGCCTGTTGCGGGATCGTTTAACGGAAATGTGCGACCAGAGGAGATCTTCATTTCACCACCGATTAGGTGTCCTACTGATTTCATAGTGAGCCTGACCTTATTCCTATTGACGACTTCAGGACTGTATTAAATGCTGAAAAAAATAAGACTCGTAGAGTAACGCGGAACAGGAAGCGACTCAAAGTTATTATATTAGATTGGTCACGCCAATCCGGTAAATTAAGCTGGGATTTCGTTCAAAATTTTAGATTCAAAAACAGCGCCAAAAAAAGGGGGCTTTAGCCCTAGTTCGCCATGCTATATGTACAATAACTTGAACATATTTAATATGTACTATATATTGTATTTATAATCGATGAATACTACCATAGAATGCGAATTGTAACGTTCTCTGAAGCTAGGAATAATCTAAAAAGTGTTTTAGATCAGGTAGTTAGTGACGCTAGTCATACTATCATATCGCGGCGAGATACAGATGATGCAGTCGTCATGTCACTGGACTCTTTTAACAGTCTTATGGAAACTGCCAGCCTTCTAAGGGTCCCTGCAAACAGGGCTCACTTGGCTAAATCGATCGAACGGTATCAGCGCGGCGATACGGCGCAACATGGGCTGGTCGATGATTGAGATGCTGACATGGACCAAAAACGCCTGGTCTGATTACGTCTATTGGCATCAGCACGATATAAACACCCGAAACCGCATCAATGAATTAGTTCAGGATGCTGCAACAACCCCATTCGTAGGAATTGGCAAGCCCGAGTCACTTCAGGCTAGCCTCGCCGGACTCTGGTCACGAAAAATTGATATGACCAATCGCCTTATCTATGCCGTAGATAACAAAATTCTCACCATTATTTCATGCCGCTACCATCTCAAGATAACTATGGTCTTACCTCGTTAATAACCAGTTCGTAACGAGCATTAAATTTCTGTACGCTTGGCGTGTCAGAAACGATCGAGATAATCCATGAATATTGTCAAAGATAAGCTGAAGGCTGGCCAGACGGTTATCGGCACTGCAGGTAATATAGGAAGCGAAATCAACTTTCTTGCCAGTGCCGGATACGACTTTCTGCAGTTTGATACTCAACATACACCGGTCGAGATTAAAGCCCTGGCACCTAAGCTTGCTAGCATGCGAGGTAGAGATACCGTTCCAATTATAAGAGTAGGAGATAACCAACAAGACCAGATCTGCTATGCCCTAGACATCGGCGCCAAAGGTATCGTCGTCCCCATGGTTAACTCTAAGGAAGAAGCGGCTCACATGGTGCAGTGCTGTAAATATCCACTCGCTGGCATACGCAGCTCAAGTGGTCCGCATGGTGATTGGGGAGAGTATGACACCTACCGTGATTACATGGATGCAGTGAACGAGCAGTTACTGATCATTCCTATGCTTGAAACCCGCGAAGCACTTAATAACATCGAAAATATTCTGAGTGTAGATGGTATAGACGTATTACTTGTAGGACCTTGCGACCTTTCCATCAATCTGGACATTCCTCTAGACTATACGAGTTCCACCTATCAGGACGCTCTGAAAACGATCGCAGCTGCCTGTACCAAAAAAGGTGTAAAACCAGGAATGTATTTTGTACCAGATGGGATTTCACCAGAGCAACTGATCGAGTGGGGCTTTCGCTACTTTACACTTCCTTGGGTAAACTGGGCTACCAAGGGTATTCGTGACGGCCTCGACGAAATAAATCGCTAGATTAGAAAGTCAGAGTAACCTTAAGCGCATCCTCATCCCGCTCGTGAGCGAGAGTAAGCGCTTGGCCGATTGATTCGAGTGGCAGCCGATGACTCACCATCTTAGTCACGTCGATTTCGCGACGCGCGATCCAGTCAAGGGCTTTGTGAAAAGATGACATATCAGCTTCTGCCTGTGCGTTAACAACGCCATACATCTGAATCTGCTTCATGAAAAACTTCCAGTAGTTGAAGGCAATATCTTTCCTAGTGTCGGGCAATCCAAAAAACACTACGTTGCCACGGATTCCCGTAACATCGATCGCCTGCCCTATTGTCTCCTCTCTGCCAACAGCTTCAACCACAATGTCAGCACCACGCCCATTGGACGTATCCATCACCGCTTCTTTGATGGCCCTACCCTCTAAATCACCCTGAATCGCTATATCAGCCCCAAAGACCGAAGACTGAGCCAGTCTCGCTGGCGATAGATCGGAAACAATAACAGTTTCAGCACCGAAGTGTTTAGCGAGCCACGCAAAAAACATCCCAGCTGAACCCTGACCTAAAACCGCGACCGTCTTGCCCACAAAATCCATGTTGCCCCTGCGCAGGGCATAGATTGTTGTACCGAATTGCTGTGCCATCAACAAATCCTCGACCGGACCGTCATAGGCTGGGAGCTTCAGGCACCATGAAGCCGGTAGTGTCTGGTAATCAGCGAAACAACGCTGGAATCCGCCACCGGGGACCGTCAGCACACGATCACCTACCTTCAGGCTATCATCGTGGGACTCAATAACCTCACCGACCCCTTCGTGGCCCGGCCAGCCCGGCTCGCCCGGGAATTCCTCAGCTCGCCTTGTGCTGAAGAACACCTGGTGAAGATCCGAACCGCAAATGGCAGCCATATGGTTCTTGACCACAACCTCACCAGCTTTCGGTTCGAAAAGGCTCGCATCTTCGCAGACCATCTTCAGCGGTTCCACCAATCGCGCGGCGCGCATTTTGTCCATTAGATTGTGTTCCTTCAAAATCAACGACGCGAAGGATAGCTCAATTCGCGCAGAATCGTGAGTGTCTAAAAATAGTAACTGAGGCTGACAAAGGCAAGGTCCGGGCTCAGCCCATACTCCGAGGCCTGCGTATCGCCAGTAAAGTGATAATAACTGAAGTTCATATCCAAGTTTTCCACGACGCTATAACCTGCCGCAATGGAGGTAAACGAAGAATCATCATCAAGATTGAAAATACCCTGCAGATTGACTGTCCACAGCCCTCCGAGTTGATAACTGAACATTGGCATAATGTAGCGCTTACCTAACAAAAAGACGCCACCGCGCTGATACGCTGTGGTCGTCAGTTGCGCGAGATAATCCTGGGGCATGCCAGATCCCGCAGCATTATAATGGAATTCAATCTGGCCAAAGGCGACGTCGGAGAAAGCATAGTCAAGACCCGTTGATGTTCTGACGTAATCGTTATCCCCACTGACTGCCGCAATTTCAAACCAGAAGCCAAACTGTCCAAGGGCAGTCTGCACACCAGTACCGACTATGTTCTGCTCTGCAAATCTGGCAATCGCGAACTGAAGATCGTTACCAGAGACATTACCGCTCAACTGCAGGAACGCTGCCGACTCACTGGTAGAGCTGCCGAGCACCAAGCCCACATCGAACTCACCCAAGTCTCCCATCGGGGCCTGATAACGAATCGCATCCACGCCGATTCGATATTCCTGGTTAAAAGTACGCACATCGAAAGGGATAAACACGTCGGTTGGATTGATAATTCGAGCTGATCCAAAAGTAATGGCCTGCCTGCCAATGGTCAGATCACCACTGGCGAATCTGAATTGCACGTTGAGCCGATCCAGGTTCTGATACACCTGATTCTTCGAGTCAGCATCACTAAGCGACCGCTCGATATCAGTCAGGCGATAGCCTACGCCAGTCTGCGCGAAAGTGGCATCACCGAAAGATAAATCACGGGACGCGAGGATAGGATTTATCTGGTAGTGCACCTCCCAGGCCACCCTGCCCTTCGATTCATCCAACATAAGACGCAGATTATTCTGTGACTGATAGGTTCTCGGAAATACCAGAAACTCATCCTGAATTACCGCAAACGTTTTTATATACCCGGAAAAATCAATGTCCGCATTGCTGGAGGCGTTGACTCCAACAGCAAAAAATAGAACGACCCTCAACACGTTATTTGGTTTCGTCAAGCTCTACCTTTCCATCATGTAAATGTACAAGGCGGCGCGCCCGATCCATGATCTTCTGGTCATGGGTAGAAAATACGAACGTCATCTTAAGCTCTTCATTCAGAAGTCGCATGATATCCAGTAGCGCCCCACCAGTCGCGGAATCCAGGTTCGCAGTTGGCTCATCAGCAAGTATGATATCGGGATTTGACGCCATGGCCCGAGCTACCGCCACCCGCTGTTGCTGACCACCGGACAGTTGTGCCGGTCTTCGATCTCCCAGGCCCTCAAGGCCAACTAAATTAAGCATTTCGCGCACACGCTCATGACGTTTGCCCAACGGCACACCCTGTAGCAGCATGATGTATTCTATATTCTCTTCCGCAGACAATACCGGAATAGGGTTGTAGGCCTGAAAGATAAACCCGATGTGATTGCGCCGGAAGTCCGCAAGCTCCGTGCCACTCATCTCGGCAATATTGGTCTCAGAAAGAAACACCTCGCCTGAGGTTGGATTGTCGAGCCCGCCAATCAGATGTAGCAATGTTGTCTTGCCAGAGCCAGAGGGACCAATAATAGCCGTAAACTCACCACGCTCGATCTGGACCGATACCTCGTCGAGTGCAGCCACCCGCGTCTCCTTCTCACCGAAGTAACGACAGACATTCCAAGTTTCTATTACATGTTCCATATGACTTCCTAATTTGACCGTCTATAGCGATCTTTGCAGAGCGGTGGCAGGAACAATCCTGGATGCAAACATTGCTGGGTAAATTGCAGCAACCAGTACTAGCAACACCACATAGAAGGGCAGCGTAACAAACTGCTCAATCACCACCTTCGTATAGACGCCCTGCAACACCACACCTTCCACTTCAAAAGTGCCCATGGGAATACCGTTGGCTTCAAACCAGGAGTTGACGTAGTAGCCTAGGATACTGCCAATCGCACAGCTGACAAGGGCAATCAGAAACGACTCCAACATCACGAGACCGACAATATTTCTTGGGGTGGTACCTATCGCCTTGGCGACACCAAATTCATAGATACGTTCATAAATCGACATAAACAGCGAATTAATAAGCCCAAGAGCCGCCAGAAGAAACAGCACGATTCCGATGATCAGCGTGCCATAGTCAGCTATTTCGATAAACGAGGAAATAGCCGAGCTCAAATCCAGCCAGCTCAGCGCCTCAATATCATCACCGTTAACCTCACTATAAAACGCGTGATTGCGATTTTTGGCATCCTCCGGATTCTTGAATCGAACTGCAATCTCATGAACACCTTTATCAAGCCCAACAATCCGCTGAGCAACACCAAGATTGATGAACACGAGTCCCTCATCAATTTCCGGCACCCCGAACTGCAGGATTCCGGATAGTCTAAATAACTCCTGGCCGATCTCACCTGTTTCCACCTCGGAAATCGTCACGACAATCCTGTCTCCCAGAGAAACCTCCAGAAGTTCTGCCATGGGCATACCCAGCAGAATCTGCCGGGGACTTCCGGACAGGTATTCACCTTCAATAATCGCCTGCTTGATCTTGCTGACAGAAACCTCACGGTCTGGATCCACCCCATAAACCAGACCACCTGCGATGTTGTAGGAAGAGCTAATCATTCCTGCAGACAAAACCCGAGGCGCATAAGCTGCAATTGCCTCGTTGGCTTCAACTAGCTCAATGATGGGTTCAGGATCAGCAATAAAGAGCTCCTTATCCATGTCATCCAGAAAACCCCTGCGATGGATCTGCGCCTCACCAGCCAAGGTCTGCGTGATGGTACCTACCATGGATTCCTGAATGCCTATCATTATCCCGTCGGTCAGAATCAGCGCGACAAGTGAAAACCCAACAAGCATTACCGTCAGCAGGGTACGACGTACATTTCGAAATAGGTTTCGCCAGGCAAGTTTAAGCAACATCATGATCAGTAACTGCTCATAGCGATTTTGGGCGTGATGCTGACTGCTCTGATGCCTGGGGGAATCGTCACCACTGCAGCAAATGCATAAATAATCAGTGCAGGCGCTGTCAGAACCAATGTATTGACTCCGCCCTTTAGATGCAGAAATGGAACCCCACCCATCTCCATTGCCTCCGGCAGAACAAAACCAACCTGAGTCAGGAAGAGCAGCATGGGAATCAGCAGCAGGTACCCCAATAAAATACTAAGTGTTGCCATCATCATGGTTTCGACAAAAATCAGCTTGAATATCTGAGCGGGCCTGCTGCCAATGGCCCGGAGCACGCCAAACTCTTTAGTTCGCTCAAACACCGACATGAGCACGGTGTTAAGAACGCCAATACATACCAAAAAAACGATGATCACCATCGCAAAATAGTTTCCCTGAAGATCAGCCTGCATCGATTTATAAAAAGCTTCCTCGACCACCTGCCATGGAGACACCGTCACTCCCGGCACAACGTTATCTAGTTTCAGTTGCAACGATGACGCTATCGCCTCGCTACCATTCGCATTGTCAACTAGTATTGCGTATTCATGAACCTGATCACCGACACTGATAAATTCCTGCGCAGGTACTAGGGGCAGGTATACAATCATCCTGTCATAGGAATCTTTGGTTCCTACCAGAGCAACCACTTCAAAAATATCGTTGGCAATGGACCCGTCGGCACCCTGGGAAATCAACACAATCTCATCTCCTGTGACTATATCCAAAGATCTCGCCACGCCCTGGCCAATCATTGCTTTGGTGAGCCCGTTGGCGGAAAGCTCATCATCGAAGTAGGCTCCAGCCTGGACCTTCTGCCTAATCCGTGATGTCGTGGGTTCCAGTTCGGGATCGATACCAACCACTGATACCGGCGATGTCTGATTACCGGCATAGGCCAGCGCCGGCGCGAATACCCTGGGAGTAAAATACTTTATTTGATCACTAGAGTTGAGGATCGACTCAACTGTTTCCCTATCGGCAATAGTCTGATAAATCTTGGAGCGCCGCTGATAGTCCTCCCAATGAATCTGAATATGACCGGTATGGTCCAGAGTAAAAAACTCGATGGCGTTACCGTATGAGCCCTGCGTTATCGAGAAAGAAAAAGTACAGAGGACAAACCCGCCCGTCATGCTAAGACCTGTTAAGAGAGATCTCCGACGATGCCGAAAGATATTCCTGAACGCTAGCTTGAACAGCATTAAAAGCGGCTCGTGAGATTCCGTCGGGTAAACAGGTCCTTAGTCACGTCAGGCGCATCGAAATCAAGCCTCTCGTATTCAACAACCGTTTCGTGGCCTTCTTTGTTAAGAGGCATTACCTTTAGTACCGATGGCAATCGTTTGCCTTCAAATTCTTTGACCTCACTGAACTCCATACGACGAATTTTTCGCCCACGTTCGTCGAAGAATAACTGCTCCACGGGCAGCATTGAGTGTCGATCCACGATGTAATCAATTCGTCCCCAGACAGTCACGGTGTCCTCTTTTGGCAAGAGCGTAATTCTGTATTGATCTTCGGTCGTCTCAAGGGACAGATCGTAGGCGTCAACAAGTTCCGTTTCTCTTAGTAGGTCATCATTGGTCACGTCGCTGCCCATCCAGGAGCCCATCATCATCGATGGAGGAACCTTGATAATCTTGTTGATCTTCGGAAAGTAATTCCACATTTCCTTTTCACGCTTTAGTGTGGCAATGCCCTCCTCTTTTTTTGGCGCGAGGATTCTATATAGCGCGTAGTCCTGACCGAGAGACTCTGCGCTCATTCTCAAGCGTCGTTCATTGCGGGGCGTCATAACTGTCATGGTCAAGGTTGCCCTAGACGCATCCCCTCTGTATAGCTTTTCCACTTGCTCGATGATTTGACGTGCATCATCAGATAGCTCTTCGGCGACACTGTGTTGTAAAGAGAGGGATGATATGAAAATCAGTACAACAAGCCAAAAACGCATCTGCTTTTTCCACTATGAACACATTCATATCATAACAGCCAATTAAGGTGATGCAGAAATAAGGATGGAGTGATATAACCTGATTCCTTTTAAGTGAGAAAGACCAATGGCAAGCTCACAATACCCCAAAATAGAGGACCATCCTGGTTACACAACGTTGACCAAACGAGCGGCGGAGGATAAACCTCCTTCTCGTGCGGATGGTCTAGGAGCTGTCGCACACTCGCGCGTCCCCGCTGAAAACAGTCGCAAGAAGATGGCCGAAGCAATACTTGCGCAAGTCGAACAAACGAACAAATTTTGAATTAAGGAGAACTCAATGGATTTTGGCGTACAAGTTAATGTGTACCGAACCAGGTGGTCAGATATAGCAGCTTCGGTACAAGCCATGGAAGCCGGAGACTGGGACAGTGTTTGGTTCGCAGATCATCATATCCCGCCGGGGGGCGGGGGCAACGATGCTGAAGAAGCGAAGACCGCCTTCGAGGGTCTGGCGGCCATTGCCACGGTGGCAGGGATGACCAAAAAATTGCGGCTAGGCAACTTGGTACTGGGCAACACTTATCGTAATCCAGGACACACGGCACTGATCGCCGCTACCATCGACACCATGAGCGAGGGACGCTTTACTCTGGGTATCGGTGCAGGTTGGTATGAGCGAGAGCATGATGCCTATGGATGGAAGTTTCCTTCAATGAAAGAACGCCAGGACAGGTTCGAGGAAGCCTGCGATCTAATCCGCCGCCTGTTTCACTCTCGCGAACCGGTTGATTTCAACGGCACATACTACCAGTTGGATCACGCACAGTTGTCACCAGGGAACTACGACGACAACAAACCCATACCCATCATGGTGGGTGGCACCGGGCCTAAGAGAACTCTGCGCACATTAGCACGCTACGGTGACGTGATGAATCTGGATGGCTGGGCAGGTGGCGGTATGTCTCTGGATTACTATAAATTCAAGGCGAGAATCCTTGAACAACACTGTGAAGATTGTGGACGCGACCCGACCGAGATTCGCAGAACATTAACAATGCCCTGCCTCGTGACCGACGACAAAGCGCGAGCTGAAGCCATGATAAGTGAATATGGGGAGGGAACCGTCGCCGGATCGAAGCAGTACGTCATCGATCGTATCGGTGAATTCCAAGACGCGGGAATATCCGAGATTATGTTTGGCTATCTACCTACCGGCAAGGTCAGTCTGCTGCAGCGATTCGAGGAAGAGATTGTCAGTGCTTTCCGATAGTTAACCGTTGATGGCAGTTAACATGATGACCTCCCTTATTTTCATTTAGGGGAAATGGAATCAATATGCCGCGCAAGTCGCATAAATTCATACGTATCTCTTCGGTAACAATGCATGCCAGCAAACTACACGCAAAAAAACCGCTGGTGGCTTCACAAATAAGATGCATTGCTACCAGCGGCCTAATAACGCACTAAATAATTTATTCGATGGGAATACTATAGGAAGCAACAAACGTAGGATCTGGTTCATCCCCGGTGAAATCAATCCAGGTACTTACAGTAAATGACAGATTGTCATTATATGAATAGCTAATATCCAAGTGAGTTGCATCATCGCTGCTACCACCACCAAAGTCGTGATCACCAATTGCGAGATTCCAATCACCCACACCAAACGAAGCATTGATGTAACGATAGTCCTCAGCGGCGGCATAACCACCCGTATCACCAGCAATGTTATCGTAGTAACTAACGCTTACCGGACCGTATCCTAACGTAAGAATAACTTCCACAAAGTCTCCTAACGAACCATCAGTTGATGCAAAATCTCCGGTTGGATAGATGTATGAAGTAACGTTGATGTCATAACTCAAGCCTTCGACTTCTCCACCGAAACCGGCAAACAAGTCAAATTCCGTACCGGCTGTTGTGTCACCTGAAGAAACCCAAAGACCAGCGTATGCCCCACCTTCACTGAAGACGATGTCACCAGACGCTGCAGGTGTACCTGAACCCAGATCATATCCTCGCCACAGGTATGAGGTTGCTACCGTTGCAGAGGCTGCAACTTCCGCATTAGCTGCTGGAATCATTGCATGCGCGCTAACTGCAACGGCAAATGAACAAGCAAGAAGTTTTTTTGTAAGTGTCATATTCTGCTCCAAGATGAAATTCGTTTATTTAATACTGGCTCCAAAATTAATTAACCAGACTATCCAATGAATAGCATTATCCTTGCCAAGTTTTAAAAATTCGTAGAATCAACGAGTTAACTCATATATTTTCAGTAAGAGTAAGAGATAGACAATAGTAACGCACTACTGTAGTGCATTTACGCACCAAAAAGAGCCAGTGGTGCATGGTATTAAGGCGAGTTAATGAAGGGCCCGTCGACGCAAATTCGGCGACCATCAGGGCAGTGACAAGCGCCGCAAATACCAACACCGCATTTGGTCAGGTAATCAATAGCGCTAAATATCTGGTCATTTCCAACGAAGTCGCGCTGTACCGCTTCCGCTGCTTGAACCATAGGGGCTGGACCACAGTTATAGAAATTGACTGAATCAAGATCATCCATGCCTTCCAGCGTTTCACGCAGCAGCTCAGTAACTAAACCATGATAGCCTTCAGAGCCGTCGTCGGTGGCAATGTGCACTTCTGCGATGTCTCGACATTCATTCGCAAAATAAAGTCGATCCTTGCTTCTAGCACCCATAAAGACAGTCGCGTTCCCAAAGTCTCTGGCGATTTGAAAAACTGCCGCGAGACCCGTGCCCCCTGCAACCGCCATTACCCTCTTGCCGGTCGGCTCCAATGCGTTGCCATAGTTACCCCTAACCAGCACCTCTGATCCCGGCTCAAGATCAATCAGATTACTGGTAAAAATACCAACATCTATTACCGCGAGAGAAAATGGATCATCCGTGAGAGCGGAAAAGGGTTTCTCGCCGAGACCAGGAATCCAGGTAAAAACGAACTCTCCAGGCTTCACATGTAACTTCCCATCAAAGGTAAGTATAGATATGTCATCAGTAACCCTTTCATTCTTCACCAGCGTATAGGACTCAAAATGCATTGGGACATCGTAATGAACCAGTTGTTCACTCAGATTGCTCTCCCCCACTAAGTCCGATTCAATTGCAGTGAAATACTCAGCAAGCGATGTGGAATCCATACCTGTTAGCGCTGAACCGATACCAAAAACAATCGCCCCTTCTTTTTCAAATGCGCGAACATTATCAGCGCCACTAATTCCACCACAGCCTATGATTGGCAGGTCTACCGCTTGCCTAATCTCACGCACACATTTAAGCGCTATAGGCAGGACACCTTTGCCGGACATCCCCCCAAGTGTATTTGTTAGAATCGGATATCCATGAGCCGCGTAATAGGCTGGACCAACCGTGTTAATTGCACACAAAGCATCGGCGCCACCTTCAGCTGCAGCGCTCGCGATCTCGCCGATATTCGGCACGTTAGGGGTAAGTTTCGGAATGACAGGAACACTTACCGCGGCTTTTACAGCTTGTGTGATTTCTTTAACCAGGTTCGCGTCCTGCCCCATATCCATCCCATAGCCCTTGGCATGAGGACAGGACAGATTGAGTTCTAGACCATCGGAAAAAGGCGCCAGCTTCTCGGCAACCTCGACAATTTCTTCAACACTACCGCCAAATATAGAACAGAGTAGAAATCTATCCTCTGGCACTTCAAGGTTTGCAAACTGTTGCGCCGCTTCGTCAGCACCCGGATTTGTCAGACCAACGGCATTCATAAAGCATCCAGGGGCATATTGGGTCATTATGGGCTCCCGATTACCCAAACGCGGTGAGGGACCGATGCTCTTTGTCGTCATCACGCCAATCTGCGGCACGTTCGAGAAAAGGTAACTAATAATTGATGTTGCTGTGGCAACGATTCCCGATGGAATAGTAAAGGGACCAGAAATGGACTTGCCAAGGAACTGGTAATGTTGGCTCAAAAGATACTCACAAGGTTATGCTAGCGCGTATCATACCAGCGGTAACGGCTGTAAAACATCTAATGCCGACACATGGATCTATCGACTAATGCTCCTCTGTCTGCAGTACAACCGTGCCCGCATCACCATCAACTTCCAGAGTCTGTCCATGCTTTACCCGCTGGGTTACATTTCCCGTGCCAACTACAGCGGGAATACCATACTCCCGCGCGACGATAGAACCATGACCTAGGATGCCACCAATGTCTGTAACGAGTCCTGTCGCATGAGCAAATAGCTGGGTCCATGCCGGGGAAGTCATTGGACACACCAGAATCGAACCGGGCTGCATCTTGTCGAACTCGCCAGCATTGTTAATCAAGCTGGCAGGGCCAGTGATCGTCCCAGGACTTACCGGAACACCAATCATCGTATCGCTCGAATCATCGTTCTTGAACTGCGTCATTTTAAAAGCGATACCTGGATTTTCTGCAGCTTCTGGAGGAATAGCTCCCGGTGGATGTAACTGCTTTCTCCTTTCGCGTAACATGCGTCGTTCTTCAGCAAGCTCTCCTAGTTCAGGTTTCGATTCGTTTCTATTGCGAGCTTCTAACGCTTCCCTTAATTCTTCTGTGTAAAGAAAGTAAACATCTTCAGGCTGATTAAAAGTCCCTATATCAGCCAGACGCTCTCCCAATTCCGCTGCCATAGGGCGCAGTACCGGCCAGGCCTTACCCAACACGAAGCACGATTCTTCACGTGCTGGATAGTATTTATAGGCGAACCACATACGATAACGAAATTGCCAATACGGCAGTCCTGTTAGCAATTCCGAAATATCTTGTAGCGCTTTTTCACGTTTACGGGTCGCCTCCTCCTCATGTCTCGCAGGATCATAGTTCCTGTTCTGCACCATGGCTTTTAGCGTAACAAAGAGTGGAGAGGGGTCCTCCAGCTGGGTCGGCTCAACAAAATCAAGGCTATAGCCTTGATGACCATAGGTATGCAAATAAGTGTCAAATGCCTTCAATATTGGTCCACTGTCAGGATGTGCTTCCAATTCTGCCTTTAATCGTTTAGCGGGCGTGACAACAACGGTTTCATAGAGCGAGTAATTCGCCCAGATCATCTTGCAGATCTCAAACAGATCATCATTCGCCTGCATGATCTTCGACTTGAAGCCAGACAGAAACTGGCCGCTTGTAAAATGGTGATCTGGGAGTGTTTCACGCAGGAAACATTGCAACTGGTCATCTGTCGATTTGGCAACACCGAAGGTGTGTCCACCATTGCTGGTCCAGTAGTAACCCTCGGCCCCGGATAGCTCCTGCATACCTTCCAGCAAGGTCACGTCCGATGCAGACCTGACATCAACATGACGCCATTTTTCCGTGGTATCGAAGAGTTCGGGCAACGCCCGCTCACGAAAATCCTTGTGCTGCGCATCATTGGTATGAGTTTTGTGGAAAGCAGTAAAGGTCGGGTTGTCTATATCTGGCATGGTCACCGCGTGGGCCACGGCATCAGTGTCCAGCGCCTCAGTCACCGCGTCCAGCGCAGTCCTATCTTCATCAGACAATTCACTACGAAACAACTCAAAATCGTGTTTTTCATGTTCCTTAGCTTCGGGACTGTTCAATGTGTGCTGAATTCGTTTCTTGAATTCTTCCATCCGATCTTTGTCCATAGTACCGTTTTTCTGGTAACCGATGCCGTTCACTGTTACGTACCCGGACTGCGCACCCTCACGTCGTGGACGCAAACCTTCCGTTATATAGAGTTCATCGAACAGCGGACTCGTGGGATCCGGAACATTTTCTACGATTTGCCTGCGGCTTAGGGACGGGATACCTTCCGGCGGTTCCCATTTAACTACTAGAGGCTCCGGTGGCAGGTTCGTAATAGGTCGCGATTGCAAGAGGTACAGTTTTTCGCCCACCAGTGCCCATTCAATATCTTGAGGGAGACCATCGAAATGTTTCTCTACGTCCAATGCTAACGTGGATAGAGTGGAAAGCAATTCATCTGATAGAGAAGATTGCTCACGCTCACCTTCGGCAATCTCTTCCAGACGTGTGCCCTGATACCCGTCATAGACAATTTTTTGTTCCTTCGGGCCGATCACGGTCTCTTTCGCTATACAGGTTTCTCTATCCACAATAAATGTGTCAGGTGTGACCTGTCCGCCAACCACAGCTTCACCGAGACCAAAACTTGCGTTAATAATCATTTCCGAACGTTCGCCTGTTGCCGGGTTTGCAGTAAACAAAATGCCCGCCACATCAGCCGGAACCATAGTCTGAACGACAACGGCCATCGCGACCGAACCTTGCTCAATACCCATTTCGTGACGGTAAGAAATTGCCTGCGCGGTCCATAAGGAAGCCCAGCAATCTCGAACAGCTTTAACCAATGAATCCTGACCACGGACATTGAGGTAAGTTTCCTGTTGACCAGCGAAAGATAAGCCCGGAAGGTCCTCCGCGTTAGCTGAAGAGCGAACCGCGACGGCACAATTGTCACCTTCCAGACCTGCATAGGCTTCCTGGAGTTCTGAAATCAAATCTAGCGAAAGTTTTTTTCCAAAATCAACGACTGAATACTTGATGAGGCTGACTCAAATGACGCACGACCTTCAACCACCTCGGGCCTAGCTAGGGAAACAATGCTCGACTGTAAATCGTTGTCAGCAACAAATCCTCTGTAGGCTGCAGTAGTGAGCTGAAAGCCATCCGGGACCTCAAATCCTGCATTCAACATTTGCGCAAGCGATCTGCCTTTGCCTCCTACTAGCTCCAAGGCGTCATCTTTGGTATCCAGGGGACTAATAAAAATCACAGTAAACTCTTCTCTCTATGTTGCGACCACCACGGTAGCGTCCACTGAAATTCGGAAAAGTGGGACGCAAAGGTGGGGGTGATTTATTTGA
>MDTE01200755.1_pt1 | contig 37534 bp, 32 predicted proteins | sample 811231 | NCBI WGS metagenome assembly MDTE01 (sample SAMN05326651, study PRJNA326480) | marine metagenome | isolation source: seawater | place: Indian Ocean: Red Sea | collected 2010 | reverse complement strand
CCACGTTGCGCAATGATATTACGCTGCACTTCCGAAGTCCCGGCAGCAATAGTTGCACTGACACTCGACAAATAGGTTTTAGCAATAGCACCTCCTAATTTAGCGTGAGGTGAACCAGAGGTAACTTGAGCTTCCATACCTAAAAGTTTTAGACCTGTTTGAGCAATACGCTGTGTTAACTCTGATCCGTAAAGTTTTGAAATCGATGCTTCATGATTAGGCGTTTGTCCTAGTGATTGTAAAAAAGGAATCCTATAAGCAACATTGTAACCAACTTGTAATTCAACCCATCGATCAGCAAGTTCATAACGTGATGCAGGATTTTGCTTTAGAATACTTGTATCTTCCTTAGTCACATTAACTAGTCGCTCTAAATTACGTTTACCTTCAGCGTATGCTGCCACACCTGAACGTTCATAATCGAGAGCTGTAGCAACTTGATACCAACCTCTATTTTCATCACCAACAAGATTACTATCTGGAATCCTAACGTCTTCAAAAAAAACTTCGTTGAAATTATGTTCATCAGCCATATTTACTAATGGCCTAACTTCAATACCAGGAGTATTCATATCAACAACAAATGTAGAAATACCGCGATGTTTAGCTGCATTAGGATCAGTACGAGCAGCTAACCAACCCATATTGGAAGTATGGCCACCACTAGTCCAAATTTTACTCCCATTTATCACCCATTCATCACCATCGCGTACTGCACGGGTTTGTAATGAGGCAAGATCGGATCCGGAACCTGATTCTGAATATAATGTACACCACTGATCTGTACCATTAGCAATCAATGGTAAATACTTTGCTTTCTGTTCCTCATCTCCAAAGAGCATTATTGCTGGACCAACCCAATCAACACCCATAGTGCTTCCTATTGGCATAGATTCATAAGCCGTAGCTTCTCGATACAACATTTGCCTAATATAGCCAGCATCTAAGCCACCATATTTTTCAGGCCAAGCCAATGTAAGCCAGTTACGCTCTGATAATAATTTTCTTAGTGAAGAAGCAATTTCCATTTTTTGTTCTTGTGTAATATCTCCAACAAAAGACTTATCAGAGTAATCAGAAGGAAGATGCTCTTTTAAAAATTTCTTTACATCATCCTGAAACCGTAGTTCAGAATCACTAAAAGTAAAATCCACGGTTTTCCCCTAACAAAAATTACAACAGTAAGTAGTGATAAGTATATACTCCAAACACTACAGTAATTATATGTAAAATTTGGAAATAGTATTCTCTCTGAATAATAACACTAGTACACTACGTGAACATATTAGAAGAGATTAAGCAGTTTTTGAAACATTTTAGGTCAATAAATATGCAATCTTTCAGTGATATAGCAATTTTTTCCGGCAATGCTCATCAAGAGTTAGCAAGTGCTGTATGTAAGCATTTAGAAATGCCATTAGGTGAATCTGAAGTGTTTCAATTCTCAAACGAAGAAGTTTTTGTCCGGATATTAGACAATATTCGAGAAAAAGATGTTTTCTTAATTCAACCTATAGTTTCTCCAGTCAATACTCGCCTAATGGAATTGCTAATTATGATCGATGCTGCCAAACGTGCTTCAGCAGGAAGAATAACTGCAGTAGTACCCTACTACGCCTATGGACGTTCAGATAAAAAGGACCAACCCAGAGTCCCTATCAGCGGTAGATTGGTAGCTAATTTTTTAGAAGTAGCAGGGGCAGATCGTGTACTAACTTTAGATTTACACGCGGGACAAATTCAAGGATTTTTTAATATTCCAGTCGATGAACTCACTGCATTTCCAATGTTGTCAGATTATTTTAGAGGACTAAATTTGGAAAAACCCATTGTTGTCGCCACTGATGTAGGTGGTGCAAAAAGGGCACGAGATGTAGCTGAACGCCTTGGTTGCGATCTCGCAATTATCGATAAGCGGCGAACAGGGAATGATGAGCAAGCAGAGGCTTTAAGCTTAATTGGTGAAGTCGAGAACCATGACTGCATCATAGTAGATGATGAAATTTTAACTGGTGGTACAGTTGCCTCTGCCGTTGATTTAATGAGAGGCAGGGGAGCAAGGTCTGTGTATGTAGCCTGTGTTCATCCAGTATTTTCTAACAAAGCCTTTGATGTACTAGATAACACAAATATCGATCAATTAATTTTTACTGATTCACTACCGCTAGTATTTGGTAGTTTTAATAATGTAAATACATCAAAATTATCTATTGCCTCATTATTAGGTGACGCTATCCACAGAATTCACACTGGAGGATCTGTCGGTGCACTCTTTCGCTAAATTCCACTTATTTGCCTTACAATATTAATGTAAGTTGTTCCGATAATATCTAGTACTAATAGATTAAAGCGTAATGATAAGGAGAGGCATCAAATGTTAGGTGCTGTCCGTAAAATACTAGGTGGAGATTCTAATGCACGTGCACTAGAAAGTGTTCGTTCAATTGCTGATCAAATAACTAAATTACATTCAACAATTAGAGGCTTTACAGACGACGAATTAAAATCAAAAACTGATGAATTCAAATCAAGAATTCACAATGGCGAATCTATTGATGACTTAATTATTGAAGCGATGGCTGTAGCTAGAGAAGCAATATTCAGATGCACTGGAGAATTTGCATATGATGTCCAAATTATGGGTGCAGTTGCTCTCCATAATGGATCAATAGCGGAAATGCGCACTGGAGAAGGAAAAACATTAATGGCCACCATTGCGCTATACGTTAATGCATTGGATGAAAACAGTGCTCACCTAATCACAGTGAACGATTATCTAGCAAGAAGAGATGCACAGTGGTATGGTCCCGCACTTATGCAGCTAGGTATGACTGTAGGAATTCTACAAAATCAGGCAGCATACTTACTAAAAAAGGAAAAAAGTTCCGATCACTCTTCATTTGAATTTATAGAACATGCATCACGTAAAGAGATCTATAAATGTGACATCATTTATGGAACAAATAATGAATTTGGGTTCGATTATCTACGCGATAACATGGCAACGAACTTAGACGATAGAGTTCAAAAAAAGAGAAATTTTGCAATAGTCGACGAAGCAGATAGCGTTCTAATAGATGAAGCTAGAACACCACTAATTATTTCAGGTGCTGCATCAGATGATGTCAGAATTTATCCAAGATTTGCTCGCATTGTCCCATCTCTCAATCAAGGCCTTGATTACACAGTCGATGCAAGAACTCGTAGTGTTGCACTCACTGATCATGGAGTAGCAACGCTCGAAGAAAAACTGGGAGTGAGTAATATTTATTCTTTAGAAAATTATCAACTCCTACGATATATGGAAGCAGCTCTCAAAGCTGAAATTATTTTTCAAAAAGATCAAGATTATGTTGTTAAAGATGGGCAGATTGTAATTGTTGATGCATTTACCGGAAGGTTAATGGAAGGTCGACGATGGTCCGATGGTATTCATCAAGCTATTGAGGCAAAAGAAGGATTGAAAGTTCAGCAAGAGTCAATCACGTACGCGACAATCACTATTCAAAACTTTTTCAGACTTTATAAAAAACTGTCTGGCATGACAGGAACCGCAGTAACAGAAGCTGAAGAGCTATCCAAAATTTATGATCTTGAAGTATTAGTTATCCCGACACATAAACCAATAGCACGGGATGATTTCGCAGACCTAGTATTTCGATCAGAAAAATCAAAATGGAATGCTGTTATAGAGGACATTATCCACCAAAATTCTATAGGTCGACCAGTACTTGTAGGAACAATCTCAATTGAAAGATCTGAAATGTTATCAGATCTTTTACGTAAAAAAGGAATCAAACATAGCGTATTAAATGCAAAACAACATGAACGTGAAGCATCAATAATTGCTAAAGCAGGAGAAGAAAGTGCAGTAACAATTGCAACTAATATGGCTGGAAGAGGCACTGATATCAAACTAGCTGAAGGCATTAGCACTAAAGGTGGTCTCCATGTCATAGGGACAGAAAGACACGAATCACGGAGAATTGATAACCAGTTAAGAGGTCGATCAGGCAGACAAGGTGATCCAGGTTCGACAAGATTTTATGTTTCTTTTGAAGATGATCTCATGAAAAGATTCGCACCAGATTGGTTGCCTGGAATGATGTCAAAACTTGGCATGGAAGAGAATATACCGCTCGAATCAAAAATGGTCACACGTGCCATAGAACAGGCACAGCAAAGAGTTGAAGGTTATAACTTCGATATTCGTAAGCACGTTGTTGATTATGATGATGTAATGAATATGCATAGAGATATGATTTACAGTGAACGTAATAAAGTCTTAGACGGATCAGAATTAAACAATACCATTCTAACTATGGTTGAAGAGGAAATTGAATCTTTATCCAAATCATTTCTTACAGATAGTCCCGTAGATCCAGAAACATTCCTTACACAATTGAACAGTATATATCCATTGGAAGAAGAAATAACAATTGATGATATTGAACAACAATCCATAGATTCTATTTTAGACCAGGCAAACACAATTGCTGAGAATAGGTATGAATCCATGACCAGCGATGTTGGATCAGATCATCAACGTGTTGTAGAAAAAGTAGTACTACTAAGAATTATTGATTCTCTTTGGGTTAACCACCTAACTGCAATGGATGAAATGCGTCAAGGAATTGGTCTGAGAGCTTATGGACAAACCGACCCACTTGTGGCCTATAAACAAGAGGCACATGATATGTGGGAGCAATTATCGGCAAATATTCGACAAACAGTTGCAAAAAACATTTTTCATACACGTATTGCTCATAACTTAGTTAACAACCTAAACCCTTCAACAAATAGAGACACACAACAAAATTCTGTTAATGGTATGAAAGCAAGTGAGCAAAATATAGATGACACTAATGTTTCACGAGCAGAAAGACGTAGAGCAGCACGTAAGAAAAAAAAACAAATAAGAAATAGGAATTAAACATCTTCGATGGTGCAAAAATGCCAGAACAAAATAATGGACCAAAAGGTGTAGTACCACCTGCAGAAAGAATAGCTGCTAGTGCTATAGCAAGACTAAATACTGAAACGCCAATTATTTGGTTAGTTAGTGGACCTTCATCTAAAAAGCGTGGTGATCTGACAAATAAAATAGCAAAATATTTTCAGAAAAGTGCAATAATTGACGGTGAGTCGATATCAAAATATGTGTTAGAAGGGCGAGTTTTACCAGGAGAAGAACCAGATACCGAATCGGAACGTCAAATAGAATTATCAATACGCAACCAATGCCTCTTAGCAAGATCTTTTTCAGAAGCAGGTTTTGTATCTGTTATTAACTATGCAATTCTAACTAGCTATCATTTAGATGCTTATAGACATTACTTATCAGGAGGTGAACTGCACCTCGCAGTTATCCCTACGAATGAATTGAAATTTCTGGAACTGAATTCTTTGCTAAAAAAAGAATTACATGGCATTGGATATTGGGTTGAAGAAATTAGAACCGATGCTTCTATCACGAAATTAATAGAATCTAAAAAATCTATTCTATAAAAATTATATAGGCTTAAAATAATTTATAACCGATATCAAAAAGATTAATACAGAATTGAAAAGAGTCAATTGTTTCAATGACCGCACCTGATAACACTAGAACTAATTTTATAGAAGACTATGAAGAATATCGTACTGATGAGACTCTACAAATTGGACCTCTCGAACCTAAAGAAGCGATATACACATTAATTAATAGAATCGAATCTGGGGAAAATTGGTACACTGCCCTTCTAGGTGTAATCAATCGTTGGTCGGTTCCTTATGAAGAGATAGATGGTATAACTTATCATTATTTAATTGATGGAGAAGCGTTTAATTGGTTATTACTTGCTCAAAGACTACTCGATGAAGTGCTGACAATTGCTCCAAATAATGAAATAGAGCAACTTCTATTATATAACGTAGCTCCTGGAAATATCAGTGAAATAGACTTCGCAAGATTAATCGGAGGGCCGAAATATCGTGCACATTTAAATTTTCAATACGGTGTTATAGTTGAAGAAGTGCTTCTACTATCTGCCGAATTGGAACTTGAAAAAGCTGGAGTACTTTCTAATGCAGGAAAAGAGCCTCCCGACGTATTGGCTTACCAGCGTGTTTACGGAAAAAGTTTATCTGAACTACAAATAATTTATGCAACCCAAACGGGAATACATATCGGGAATGAGATAAGCCAAAATTCCTTACAAAGATTTATATATTGGTTATCAAAATATCGATTACGTAACAGTGAACCTGCCAGATTGGCTTCAGATACGCGCAAGGCACTATCTTTAATAACGAGAATGGAAAATCATAGGAAAAAAAATTTTACATAATAAATCGTTCCACTTGCTCAAAGATGCCTTCAGTGTCAATCTTACAAATTTTTCTCTGTTGACTCTGGGTTCCATGTTCAACAATCATGTCTGGAATTCCAATAGCACCTAAAAATTTCTCTCCCATCCTTAATTCTGACAATAACGATAGAACGCCTTCACCAAAACCACCTATAAGAGAATTATCTTCAACTGTTATTACACCTTTAGTCTCTTTAGCAATTTGTGTGATTAATTCACTATCTAAAGGTTTAGCAAATCTTGCATTAACAACTGCAACGCTCAGATTGCGTTTAGCAAATTCTTCAGCAACTTCAAGGCAATCGGGTATCACAGAACCAATCCCAATTAGAGCCAAATCAGATCCTGATCTAAGCACAGTACCCTTTCCGATATCTAAACTTCTATTTGTTAGTCCAGAAATCTCAGTCACCGCAGCCCCACGAGGATATCGAATAGCAAAAGGACCATCATGATCAGTAGCTAAATTTAGTAAAGCAGAAAGTTCTTCATCATCACTTGGGGCTGCTACAATCATATCTGGCAAGCAACGTAAATAACTAATATCAGCAAACCCTTGATGTGTGCGACCGTCTTCTCCAACTAAACCAGCACGATCAATTGCGAAAATTACAGGCAATTTCTGAACGACGACATCATGTATTACTGAATCAAAGCCTCGCTGTAAAAAGGTCGAGTAAATTGCTACCACTGGTTTCATACCTGAAGCTGCAAGACCGGCAGCAGTAGTAACAGCATGTTGTTCAGCTATCCCGACATCAATTACTCGATTGGGAAATTGTTTTTTTAAATTAGTTAAACCTGAACCTTCTAACATTGCAGGTGTAATAACGACTACTTTTTCATTAGTCTCACAAATTTTGCCGATGCTATCACCAAAAACTTCACTGTATGTTCTCTTTTTATTTTCTGGAGAAGTAGGTGATTTTAACCAGTAGGTACCACTATGACTTTTTACAGGATCGGCTTCAGCTTCTTCAACACCATAACCTTTTCTGGTTAATGCATGTATCAGTACCGGTTTACCTGTAAAATGCTTAACTGATTTTAGAGTCGATTCAAGTATTTCAATATCATGGCCATCTATTGGTCCATAGTAGTCAAATCCTAAATGATCCCAAAATCCGGACTGAACGACTAGTTCTCGAGGAACCCTCTTAAGTCTTCTCCATTCATCCCATAAACGATCACCAGCAGGTAATTGAGTAACAAATTTTTTTAATTCAATCTTGAAATCTCTATATGCAGGGCTTACACGCATGCGATTGACGTTACGATTCATAGCTCCGACATTCGGTGAAATAGACATCTCGTTATCATTCAATATCACAATAACGTTACCGCCTATATCACCCAGATGATTGAGCGCTTCAAAGCTCATCCCTGCCGTCAAGGCACCATCACCAACAACAGCAACAACTGAATAGTCTTGTTTCTGCAAATCACGACCGAGAACATACCCAGTAGAAGCAGAGAGAGCTGTACCGGCATGACCAACGCCAAAGGCGTCATGATCGCTTTCACGGCGATCTGGGAAACCAGAAAGACCACCTTCTTGTCGCAACGTAGACATACGATCCAAACGACCAGTTAATATCTTATGAACGTACGCCTGATGTCCTACATCCCATAAAATCTTATCCCCAGGAGTTTTAAATATACGGTGCAATGCGAGGGTAATTTCCACAGCCCCTAAACTAGAGGCCAAATGACCAGCATCACCATTAGCATGAACAATCTCCACTAATAATTCTCGAATATCTTTACTTAACTTAATCATCTCAGAATTACTGAGTGTATTAATATCTCTGCCAGATTCAATTTCGGTAATAAGATTAGTCATTTTTCCTCATCTTAAAATAGCTAGTTTAATAATACCAAGAAGATCCATAAATTTCTGGCTTGGCAACGACAATGAAAAACACTTAAAAATAAGTTTAATCAAAAAAACATTCCATATTGAATATTATTAAGTCTATTATTTTAAATATCTTATACATACTGACTAAGATTTATTTATAGATAATATTGCAATTATTATACGATAATCTATAATATATCTATGTCTAATTTTTATGAAACATTAAATCTCAAAAGAGATGCAACTCAACAAGAAATCAAGTCTGCATTCCGTCGTTTAGCAAGGCGTTACCACCCAGATGTAAATCCTGGGGATAAAAAGGCAGAGGAAAGATTTAAGGAAATATCTCAAGCACATGAGGTGTTAGGAGATCCAAATAATCGATCCGCATATGACAAATATGGTGACAATTGGCAACGTGCCAATCAACTCGAAGAAATGGAAAAACGTAATAATGGCTTTGCATTCAATAGTTTTTCGCGTGATAGCACTAATCATTCATTTAGTTTTGATGGCGATTTATCAGAATTATTTGGTAGTTCAAATGGTTTTGAGTCACTATTTCGACGTACGAGTAATCGTTCACGAGGTGCAGATCTAGAACAACAAATCAGTATTACACTAAAAGAAGCTTATAGCGGCACGACACGGAAAATCACTTTACCACAGAACATACAAAGAAGTTCATCCATAGAGGTGGATATTCCCAAAGGCGTAACATCAGGTCAACGTATAAAAATCACTGGTAAGGGGCAACCAGGAAGTAACGGTGGGAATGCAGGCGACTTAATTTTAATTATCAACTTAGAGCCAAATGCTGTTTTTAATAGAGATGGCCATAATCTCCATGTCCGTAGCGATGTCATAGTTACAGATGCCATATTTGGTACAGAGATTCGTGTACCGACACTAAAAGATAAGACTCTCGTACTGAACTTACCACCTATGACTCAATCCGGACGCATCTTTCGCTTAGCGGGTCAAGGTATGCCCATAAAAGAGGGTGGCTTTGGAGATCTTCTCGTAGAAATAAGAATTGTGATCCCCACTGAATTAAGTGACGAACAAATAGATTTATTTAAAAAAATACATGAATTAGAAACTGATTTTTTTAGTGATGAGGAAAAATGACCAATCAAATTAACTACATTTCATTAAATGAACCCGTATTTCAAATATCAATTGTTTCTCAAATGATAGGTTTACATCAACAAACCATTCGATCATATGAACGTATTGGACTTGTGCAACCACACCGCACTGCAGGAAATACACGTCTTTTTTCACATGCCGATGTCGATAAATTACGTACTGTAACGAGACTAGTGAACGACTTAGGTATCAACCTTGCGGGAGTTGATGTGATCATGCGACTAAGTTCACAAATTGAAGAATTACAAAATGAAATCGATAAAAAAGAAAAGGAAAATAGACGACTCCGAAAACAATTGCAATAAGCCGTCACCTAGGTAATGAAAGGACTATAAAAATGATGCGCCAAGATAGATTTACAGAACAAGCACAAGAAGTTCTACAAGCATCACAAGAAATGGTACGCCAAACTCGGCATCCACAATGGGATGTTGAGCATGTATTCCTATCGCTAGTGCAGCTAAAGGATGGATTAGCACAAGAGATCTTACAAAAAATGGGAATTAATCCTGAATTACTTGGTGGAGCAATTAGGAAACAATTGGAGATCGTACCAAAGTTAGGTGGTGACGTAGTTCAAATATATACAACGCCACGTGTAGTTGGACTTCTAGAAAGAGCAAATGCTGAAGCGGAACGATTACAAGATGAATATGTTGGTGTAGAACATCTATTAATAGCTATTGCTGATGAACGTGAAGGAGATTCAGCAATAATTCTTAATGAATTTGAAATTACCAAAGAACGAATCTATCAGGCATTACGTGATATTCGAGGTACAGCTAGAGTAGATTCACCAACTGCGGAATCAAATTATCAAGCCCTGGCGAGATTTAGTATAGACCTCACCGAATTAGCCCGAACTGAACAATTAGATCCCGTAATAGGTCGAGCGGTTGAAGTTGATCGGCTCATGCAAGTTCTTAATAGAAGAACAAAAAACAATCCTGCTCTAATTGGTGAAGCAGGTGTCGGGAAAACAGCAATTGTTGAAGGACTCGCACAAAGAATCGTAGATGGTGACGTTCCAGATAGACTCCGTGATAAAAAAATTATGTCACTTGACATCGGACAATTAATAGCTGGATCAAAATTTCGTGGAGAATTTGAAGAACGTTTACAAGGAGTAATGAGGGAGGTCAAAGAATCTGGAGGAGAAATTATTCTTTTTATTGATGAACTACACCAAGTAGTTGGTGCTGGTGGTGCAGATGGTGCAATCGATGCCAGTAATATGATGAAACCAGCTCTTGCAAGAGGTGAATTAAGAGTAATTGGTGCTACAACATTAGATGAATACAGAAAAAATATTGAGGAAGATCCTGCACTTGAAAGAAGATTTTCACCAGTCTACGTAGAAGAACCTTCAGCAGAAGATGCTATAGCAATATTAACAGGTATAAGATCAAAATATGAGGAACATCATGGCCTCCATATAAAAGATGAAGCAATAAAAAGTGCCGTATATCTAAGTCAGCGTTATGTCACAGAAAGACATCTTCCTGATAAAGCAATTGATCTAATCGATGAAGCATCTTCACGGTTAGTAATCCAAAATGAATCTATGTCACCAGAACTGCGTAACTTAAAATATCAAGTCGATGAAATAAACCATCGACTTGATAATGCTGCACAACGTGAAGATTTTGAAGAAGCTGCACAATTGAAACAAGAACTTCTCAATCTACAAAGTGACTATACGAAACAAAGAGATGATTGGAAATTTCAAAAAGGTGTTTCTGATGATGTCAGAGAGTCAGATATTGCGACTCTTGTTGCTCAAATGACAGGGATTCCTGTCGATAAAATGCTAGAAGAAGAGGCATCCAAATTAATTCAAATGGAACAAGCATTACATGAAAAAATTATAGGACAAGATCGAGCAATTTCTGTATTGTCTGATGCCATTCGAAGAGCAAGAAGTGGACTGAAAGATCCCAGTCGCCCCATAGGTTCCTTTGTATTTGTAGGTCCGACTGGTGTGGGAAAAACTTACCTCGCAAAAGCTTTAGCAGAATACCTTTTCGATGACCCGGATGCATTAATTAGACTTGATATGTCTGAGTATCAAGAATCACATACTATCTCACGTCTTATAGGAGCTCCTCCCGGATATGTTGGATATGATCAAGCTGGTGAATTGACAGAATCTGTCAGAAGAAGACCTTATCAAGTCATACTTTTTGATGAAATCGAAAAGGCACACCCGGATATTTTCAATACATTGCTACAGGTCATGGATGACGGTCGATTAACTGATGCGCGAGGAAGAACAGTGAACTTCCGAAATACAGTAATTATCCTTACTTCTAATTTAGGGACTTCACAACGTCAAGAAAATATAGGATTTCGCCGTACAACATCAGATAGCGATCATAATTCTATGGTTCTTTCTATAGAAAATGCCCTTAAAAGTGCTTTTCGTCCTGAATTTATTAATCGCATTGACGATATAGTTGTATTTGAACCCTTAACGGAACCTGAAATAGCTAATATTGCCGATCTTGTAATAGATGAAGTAAAGGTCCGATTATTAGAAAGAGATGTAACGTTCGCAATATCGGAAACTGCGAAAAATGAACTTGTTCGCGAAGGATATGATCCAAATTTTGGAGCTAGACCTTTACGGAGAATTGTTGAAAAACGAATTGAGAATCCTCTTGCGAAGCGAGTTCTATCAGGAGAATTTTCTGAAGGAGACAAAATTAATGTCGATTATATCGATAGTGATTTTACATTTAGCCGTGAACCTGGAGAAGTCGATATCGAATCAGTAGAAGTAGAGCCTATAGAAATATAAACTTTGCTAAATAAATTTTTCAAATGTAATTACTGATATACACAGGAAAGGACATACATGTCTCATTGGAAAGAGTTAATCAATTCTTGGGGTGGAATTCCAGTAGTCATCGCCTTTTTTGGAATGGTAAGTTTCATTATTGCTGTCATAATTTTCAGTATTAATGAGACCAATGAAGAATCATACACAGCAAAAAAATATGCGGACTCTGCAGGTCGTGTATTGGGAATATCGGGAGCACCGGTAAGAATAATTGAATTCGGTGATTTTCAATGCTCACATTGTAAAGATTTTCATGAAGAAATAACGCCGAGATTAATAGAAGATTTTGTTTCACGTGGTATTGCCACATTAGAATTCAGACACCTTGCATTCTTAGGTCCAGAGTCGATACTAGCTGCAACGGGGGCAGAATGTGCACTAGAGCAAGGATATTTTTGGAGTTACAGTGATTTACTCTTTTTTAAACAAAATCCCAAAAACAAATCAACTTTCTCTACTGCAAATCTAAAGAAATACGCAAGAGAATTAGAAAGTAGTTACCCAAATTTTAATGTAGATCAATTTGATTCATGCTTGAATTCTCCAGAAAAAAGAGAACTTGTAATTAATATGAGTGAAGAAGCACTAAGATTAGGATTCTCATCTACTCCTAGCTTTTTGATTAATGGCATCCCATTTAGAAATAGCGGAGAATATGATACGTTTCGCATCGCGATAGAAAACGCAACTAAAAATTAAATATTATTCAAATGGAATACTGTTCGGAACATGATATAAGAAGTATCATATCGCTGTAACAACGAAAGCACACAATGACAAATATCACTGAAAGTAGAGTAGGCACGTTGGATTTTAATTCTGAAACAAAGACATTAGATATTACATTTAACGATTTAAATATTCTTTCTACCGGTGGAGTAGATGTATTAGTACTGAACTTAAATGAATGGGATAACGATATTCCATTTTATTTAGATATTGATGAACGTATTTTTGCACTACAACCTTCCAATACTTATCTCGTATCTGGACACGGTGCACAACTTCCAAATTGGATCACTGATGAAGAATCTGAAGATCGTTTAACCATACTGGTAGAACGTAATGAAAGGTACTTAGTCTATAGCCACGACACCCTTGCTACTGATGATGATGATTCAGAAGAAAATATTGAAGAGCAATCAGAGTAGGGTATTTTATACACCGAAAATAAGATGCCACTCCCTTAACAGGGATTTCATCGTCAAACTATTAAGGGGGTGAGAGAGCATAACTATTGCATCTTCATCATTATCACGATAATACCTCGCTAATTTACCTATTTTTCTAAATCCAAATCTCTTATATAAATTTTGCGCTTTAAAATTTGATTCTCTAACTTCAAGTACTATTGATTGCATATCTGCTGAAATGGCTAATCCAAAACAACCAAGTAACAATATTGACCCAATACCGACTTTTTGAGAGTCAGGCAGAACAGCCAATGTAACTAAATGTAATTGATCTTTCATAAACCAAACACCTGCGAACCCCAACATTTGGTTCTGCTGTTCTTTATCAATTATTTCGGCAATCAAATATTCTGAAAATCCATTCACCAATTCTTCTTCAAACGTTCTTCGTGACCAAAAATCTGTATCATAGGCCTTACGCTCAATATTTCGAACATGATCCAAATCAAATTCTGTCATTAAGCGAACATTTATTTTTGCTCTATTTTGAAAAGATTGAAACATTGTTCTTGATACCTTACAACTATGATAACGACAATAAATACAAAACTTTCCTAGACTATTTACAGTAATACAAAATAATATCGCTGTGGAGGACAATATGAGTCAACGTTCAGGACCTTTAGCATCAAGTCATACCGAAGAAGATCATTCTGAACAAACTCTCAGACCAAGAACTCTTTCGGACTATTTTGGACAAGAAAGAATCAAGGATAGCTTAAAGATTTCAATCGCAGCAGCTAAAAAAAGAGAGGAGGCGTTAGATCATGTATTATTCCATGGTCCACCTGGGCTAGGAAAAACAACATTAGCAATGATACTTGCATCTGAAATGGGTGTATCCATTCGTATTACGTCAGGGCCTGCGATAGAGCGAACTGGCGACCTTGCCTCTTTACTTACGAGCCTACAACCTGGAGATCTACTGTTTATCGATGAGATACATCGCTTACCGCTGTCTGTCGAAGAGGTACTTTATCCAGCCATGGAAGATTTTGCTGTCGATATCATTTTAGGCAAAGGACCAAAAGCAAGAGATGTTCGACTAAAACTCAATCCATTTACACTTGTTGGAGCTACGACACGTTACGCATTAATATCACAGCCACTACGCGATCGATTTGGTGCAGCATATCGCTTAGATTTTTATGATGAATTAGCTTTATCAAAAATTATAAAAAGATCTGCCAGTGTTTTAAATTCTCAAATTGATGATGATGGAGTAATTGAAATTGCTAAAAGATCTAGAGGCACAGCTCGTGTTGCAAATCGACTATTACGAAGAGTCCGAGATTATGCAGAAGTAAAATCAGATGGAAATATTACTGCCAAGGTCGCCATAGAATCCCTTGCACAATTAGAAATAGACCATCTTGGACTTGATCAAATGGACCGAGAATTAATTAAAATTATGGCAGAACGTTTTAATGGTGGTCCCGTTGGATTAGATACATTATCAGCAGCTATATCTGAAGAATCAGACACAATAATGGATGTCTACGAACCTTATCTACTAAAAATAGGATTTATTCATCGTACACCCAGAGGAAGAACTCTTACTAAAAATGCCTACGAACATATGGGAATTGAACCAAACATTAATGAATTGCAACAACCATTAATATAAATAAAATTCTCTTTTTTATCTTGCACGTATAATTGAATAGGTAACTCGCCCCACTGCGACCAGTTTATTATCTTCATTACTCACATCAACTTGAACAAATGAAAATGCACGACTTTGTCTCAAGAGAGTAGGTTTAGCGATAATATGTCCCTTTGCGGGACCTAAAAATGTAATATTCATATCAATAGTAGCTTGACCAACCCAAGTTTCATCATCCTCTTGTCGTAATGTTGAGGTCATTGCGCCTGCGGCAGCATCTATAAGTGAACCGATAGCACCACCGTGTATTATTTCTGGTAAACGTGTCCCCAATTCAGGTCGCATTGAAAGTCCTAACTTGATATCATCTTGCACTGCACTTTCCACTTCAATACCTAATAAACTCCAATATGCAATACTTTCAGGTGCAATTAAGTCCAATAATTTTGAATCGATATTTTCTTTTACCATCTACGCTTAACTACTTTCCGTTACTAACAACTAGCCGATAAAAATACTTGCTCAAAAACAAGTAAGTTCATTATTTATATTGTTCTCACCTATATATTAATTAGCATTTGCAAATGTCATCCTGTAAAGATCAGCATATGCACCATCATGTTGCATTAATGCATCATGATCCCCAATCTCAACAATTTTACCTGATTGCATCATAACAATACGATCTGCATTGCGAATTGTAGAAAGCCTATGAGCTATTACAAAAGATGTTCTACCTTGCAGCATTGTTTCCAGGGCACGTTGTATAATCTTTTCAGTTTGTGTATCAACATTCGCAGTTGCTTCATCCAAAATCAATATACGAGGATCTGCAACTAAAGCTCTTGCAAAAGCAATAAGCTGACGCTGTCCTACTGAAACATTACGTCCGCGTTCATGTAAAAGGGTTTCGTATCCTGAAGGTAATTGAGAAATAAAGTCATCAGCACCAACAGCCTTCGCAGCAATTTCAACATCTTCATCCGTAGCATCTAATCGTCCATAACGAATATTGTCTCTTATACTGCCCGAAAACAAATACGGCTCTTGTAAAACAACACTCATACGAGAAGTCAATGAAGCTCTTTGAATAGAACGAAGATCATGACCATCAATCAATATTTCACCTTCTTGTATATCGTAGGAGCGATTTACCAAGGCAGTAACTGATGTTTTCCCAGCACCTGTATGGCCAACAAGGGCAATAGTTTCACCAGCAGAAACATGCAAATCGAATTTTTCAAGAACAGGAATACCTTTAATATAACTGAAATTTACATCACAAAAATCAACTCTTCCTTCAATATCTGATAGAGCCACAGCATTAGGAGGATCAATAATTTCAGGTTCGGTATCTAGTACTTCAAAAATTCTGTGCGCCCCAGCCATAGCTCTTTGCAACATCGTATATTGTAAAACGATATCTCGAACAGGATTAAAAAAACGTTGAATATAAAGAGTAAAACCTAGTGCCAATCCAGCAGCTTCAGGTGCACTTAAAGCACCATCAAAAGCCCTGTACCCTATTACAAATAAAATAAAACATGTCGCGGTAGCAGATAGTATTTCAACTACAGGCATCACAGATGCCTGTAGTTCTGCAGCCTTTAAGTTCATTTCTTTATTTTGATTATTTAATTTTTCAAAGTCATTAAAATTCTTTGGTTCGCGTACCATCGCTTGTACTACTCGTACACCTGAAACATTTTCATTAATGTTTGCATTAACAATAGCTATTGCCTGACGCACTCTAATAAAAGCTCTAGCCGCAAATTTCTGCCAAAAAATCATAAAGAAAAACAAAACAGGAACCACACTAAGTGCTAACGCAGCTAACACCGGATCCAACGCAGCAACTAGTACCACGATAATCATTAGTCCAATAATATCAGCTAAAACATTCAAAAAACCTGAGGTCATTAGTTCTTGAAGAGTAACTACATCACTTGTAACTCTGGACATTAAACGTCCAACTTCTTCACGATCATAAAAACTAAGAGAAAGTTTATTTAAGTGAGCGAACATGTCACTACGTAAATCACGCAACATATGATGTCCAATATAACCAGTCAACAATCTCTGCGCCATTGCAGCAAAAAACATCACGACAGCAAGGGCGACTACTAAAATGCCGAAGAATCGAGTATCTGCTACCGCACGATCAAGAGATTCTGGTGTACCTTCGATTATAGCACCCCCAATACGTTCAACCGCCAAAGCCATAATAAATGGTGGCGCATAAGATGCAGCTGAAAAAATAATCATTGCAATAATTGCGCCCAATGCTCGCCATTTATGTGGGGTGATGAATGGTATAAGACGCTTAATTAAACCTAAATCATATACTTTCCCAAGCTCGTCATAATCCCAACCATCAATACCTCGACGATTGATCATGTCTACCTGTGATCCTCGACCACGCCTTTGGTTAGGGGAATTACCCTGGCTCCAACCTCCTGCACCGCCACCGGCCCAATAAGCCATCAGTTAATCCTCGTTTCATTTTTCAATGTGGTTGATGATTCTTCTTGGTCACGTAATTCCAAATCATATATTTGTCTATAAAAGCCCATATTATCTAGTAGAGTTTGGTGGGTACCGTGTTCAACAATCTGACCATCTCGCATAACTAATATTTGGTCTGCCTCCATTACAGTTCTTAACCTTTGCGCTATAACAAAGGTCGTTCTACCTTGCATAACTGTATGTAAAGCTTCTTGAATATGAAACTCCGTCTGCATATCAACTGCAGCTGTAGAATCATCAAGAATTAATATTTTTGGATCTAGTAATAACGCACGAGCAATAGCTACCCTTTGCCGTTGCCCCCCCGACAGTGTAGAACCACGTTCACCTACCCAGGTATCGTACCCATCTGGTTGGGTCATAATGAAATCATGGATACATGCTGCCTTTGCAGCTGCAACTACTTCATCATCCGTCGCATCAGGACTACCATATCTTATATTATCTTTTATACTCGCGATAAATAAGAAAACATCCTGTTGGACTATACCTATCGATTTACGTAGCGAATCAAGTGTAACATCACGTATATCCTGATCATCAATAGTGATTTGGCCATTATTCGGATCATAAAATCGTGGAATCAGATTAACAATTGATGTCTTTCCTGAACCCGTAGGACCAAGCAATGCGATTGTTTGCCCTGGTTTTGCATCAATAGTAATACGTTTAAGAACTCCTTGATCTACATTGTATGCGAAAGAGACATCATTAAATCTCACATTACCTCGACTTATTTCAAGGTCTTTAGCATCAGGGACTTCTTCAACAGGAGAGGGTAGGTCAAGAATTGCAAATACACGTGTACCCGCTGAATGTGCTCGGGCATATATATTTATAATAAAACCAAGACTACGAACTGGAACTTGCATTAATGTCAAATACAGCTGGAAAGCTGTTAATTCACCTACTGTCATATTCCCAGCGCGAATTTCTATAACACCTAACCAAAAAACAACAGCTAATGACATTAACCACATACCCTGTAAAAAAGGCTCATTAAAAGCTTGAAATTTCGCAGTTCGATAAGATTGATAAAAAAGTTGTTCAATTTTTTCATCAAATTTTTGCTGTTCAAATTGTGCGCGAGAAAAGGCTTTGACTACACGTTGCCCACTTAGATTTTCTTGTAATACGTTGGCCATTTCACCCTGTAGTTCTTGAATACGTAGCCATATCGGTCGCAATTTCAGCGATACAAATCCTGCCTGAATACCTACAACTGGTACAAAAATCAAAGCAACTAAGCCTACACGCATATTTGTAGCAATCATTAAACTATATGCAACGGACACTAAAACTATTACAAAAATTAGTCGGATCACACCCACATTAACAAACATCCTCACACCTTCAACGTCTTGTGTTGCACGAGACATTATTTGCCCTATTTCAGCTTTGTCATGGTAGGCATATGAAAGTCTTTGAAGTCTTTCATACATATCGTTACGTAAGTCATAGGCAATAGTTTGGCCAAGGCGTTCAGCTAAATAAGTTTGTGCATACACAAAAGCTCCTCGGGAAATTGCCACCACCGCTATTAGAGACAAAGCAATAAGAAGAGTAGAAAGATTACCATCAATAGTAGTAGTTTCTTCACCAGACAAATTATTAGAAGTAACAATTCCCAATCCAGAATCAATTGCATATCCAGCTAACCAAGGTGCAGCAATCGTTAAAAGACCTGCACCTAGTAATGATAAAAGTGAGTAGGTAAATAATTGTGGATGCCTTAGAGCTCTCAACACAATACGGATCAATATACGTTTTTCTAATTTTTGAAAACTACTCACAGAACCCCAACAATTTATCCATTCAATTTACAAAAGATTAATACAGTCTAAACGACTCAATTTTATAGGGGAAATTTAATATGTTAACCTCCACTATTAGATATGGCATCGAACTTAGATAATAGTGTATTTCTGGTGTGAATAGACATTGGATGAATTTGTAATCCCAATTGCAAAGCTTCATTTATTCGAATATCTATATAGGTTAATGCTGCTTTCTCTAAAGATTCACCGGCGATGTCAGATACTATTTGCAAATCTGAATTTTTTGCAATTTTATTCGGTTCGACTTTATCTGCAATAAACATTGCCCAAGATTCTAAAGAGAATTCCGGATGCCCCGTAGTATGCCACTTAATAGTTTCTAAAACTTGAGGATTCTTAATGTTAAATCTTTCCTTAAGTTCTATCGCAGCAAGAGGACCATGGAGTAACACTGGACTATTAAGCTCAACGGGATGTATATCTAAATCCATATCCTTAGCTTTTTGTAACAATTCTTTTTGCGGTAATGCACGAAAAAGATCATGGCCTTGAGCTGCTAATTTAATTTCCGAGACATTTAATCCATATTTTTCGCCAAAAAAACCGGCAAGCTTAACAACACGATCTATATGTGCCAGCATTTTAGCTGGTACTTCACCAGACATATATTCACGCAAACGGACATAATCCATCAAGCTAGCATTTCAAAAAATTACATCATCGATCGCAATCGACGCACACGCTCTTCAGTCGGGGGATGTGTAGAAAAGAAACCACGAGACAACCCACCAAAAGGACTAGCTATATATAAATGGGCAGTGGCTTGCGAAACTTCTCGTGGAGAACGATTAACACCCATCTCAATTTTCTCCAGAGCAGATGCCAATGCAAGCGGATCATTCACAAAATTAGCACCATCGTGGTCAGCTTCAAATTCACGAGAACGACTTATAGCGGATTGAATAATTCCAGCAGCAAGGGGAGCCATTAACGCTACTACTATAGAAGCTAAGGCATTTCTTCTTCCACCAAACCATAAAGCCATCCAAGATATCATCGAAATCGCACTGGCAATTGATGCAACAATTGACGATATAAGGATATCGCGATTACTCACGTGTGCTAATTCATGGCCAAGCACAGCACGTAATTCACGTTCTGAGAGCATTTGTTGTATACCAGTGGTAACAGCTACTGCAGCATGTTTAGGATTACGCCCGGTAGCAAAAGCATTAGGTTGTGGAGTATCCATAAGATAAACACGAGGCATGGGCATATTCGCCAGGGAAGCAACTTCCTCAATCAAGTTGAACAAACGAGGATCATCTTTTTTTTCAATTTCAACAGCTTTAGACGAACGCAAAACTATATCTGCTGATTTCCAATATGATCCTAAATTCATAGCTAGGGCAATAAATCCAAAGATAACTACTCCACCTGAACCACCAACTGCACCACCAACTGCAATTAACAAACCACTAATCGCTGCTAGGAGGATAACTGTTTTAAAATTATTCATACTTTGCCTTACGCCAATAGAACTACCTGAATATAACAATATAATTCTATCATCCAAGTCATTAAAATTAACGGATAATATAGAAATTTAACACATAAAATAAGGGCTGGTTATCAACCAACCCTTATTTAGATTGATTATTATCTTTTAGATCCCTAGTTGTTGGGCAACTAACTCGCGGTGATAATCAGCATCACCAAACGATAATTCAGCTCTTTTTTGACGTCTAAAATACAATTGAATCTTATAGTCTTTAGTGAATCCAATACCGCCGTGAATTTGCTGACCATGTGCGACTACACGCCGTGTTGCATCAGAGCACCAAGCTTTAGCCATATTCACAGACATTTGAGTCTCTTCATCAGATTGACCTGTAGAGATTGCCCATGCGGCCTTATACATAATGAACCGAGATCCATCGACATCGGTAACCATGTCAGCACATTTATGCTGTATCGCTTGGAATGAACCAATCGGACGTCCAAACTGAACACGCTCTTTAGCATAATCGACTGAAATTTCAAAATCCATCTGTGCCAACCCAACCATGTATGCACATTCACCAACAGTATATCGATGAATTACAGGGGCTAAAGCTTCCCAACCTTCACCTTCAACACCTAATAACTGGCCTTGGGCATTGTTAAGCTTAACTTCAGCTTGTTTGTCACGAGCAATAGTCTGTAATTGTGTAACGTCCACGCCATCTTGATCAGTAGCAACAATTCCTAAAGTGACGCCTTTTTCAGAACGCCCAGCAACTATCATATAATCTGCAACATTAGCATCTGGCACAAATAACTTAACACCATTGAATGTAACATTGTTACCGTCCACTGAAGCTTGACATTGAACGCCTTCCTCATCAAAACGAGCAGAAGGTTCAGTAAGAGCTAGTGTGAAAATCACATCACCACTAGCAATCTTCGGTAAAAATTCAGCCTTTTGATCTTCAGAACCTATCTCAATTAATGGAACAGCACCACCTAGTACTGTAGACATAAAAGGTCCAGGAACTAAGGCACGGCCGAATTCCTCTAACAAGACACAGAGATCTAGAAAATTAAACCCCGCTCCACCGTGTTCTTCCGGAATTAGCAAACCTTGCCAACCTTGTTCAGCCATTTTTTCCCACAAGGATGTACTGTAACCTGCTTCATCTTCTTCCATATCACGAACGAGTTGCTCAGGACATTCATTTTCTAAGAAATCACGAGCACCGTTTTTTAACATTTCCTGCATTTCAGTTAGGCCGAGATCCATTTTTACTCCTCACACTCCCTATCTATTTAGTAGATTAGGGTCTTTATTTATATCACACATCTGCCAAAGCACATCTTTTTTTATCCACGAGGTAACCCAAGGCCACGTGTCGCAATCACATTTCTTTGAATTTCAGAAGAACCCGAGAAAATAGTGTGTGGTACTGAACGAACATAGTCACGGGTAAACAAAGAACGCATTGGTGCATATTCATTTTCCTCACTCCAAAGATTAGAATACAAACCAAATACTTTAGTACCCGTTCGTGCTAAACGTTGGTGTGTCTCAGAACCAAACATTTTATTTACTGAAGCTTCATAGTTTGGAACCATTCCCGAATTTTGCATCGATACTATACGGAAAGCAAAATTGAAAAGGACGTTCACTTCTAAATATCGATCTGCGATTTGATGTCTCACGCTTTCAAAATCATCGCGAGTCTTTGTATCATTTTCAGGTTCGGAATTAACGTACTCTATCAGTTCCTTGATTGTCCGTTCATATTCAATTGCACCAGAAATACCCGAACGTTCGAAATCCAATAAAGTCATCCCGACATACCAACCACGATTTTCCTCACCGATAACATTCGATGTTGAAACTCTTACATCTTCAAAAAAAGTTTCATTGAATGGCTCCTGCCAACCCATATCAATAATGGGTCGAACCGTGAGACCTGGTGTCGTGATATCCATCACTAAAAAACTAATCCCACGATGTTTGGGTGCCTCAGGGTCAGTACGCACTAAAGCAAAAAGCCAATCAGCATACTGTGCGCCTGATGTCCAAATCTTCTGACCGTTGATAACAAAATCATCCCCATCACGTGTCGCACGGGTTTGTAACGACGCTAAATCAGAACCTGAGCTTGGTTCAGAATATCCTTGAGCCCAAGCGACTTCACCTGACAAAATTTTAGGTAAGTGTTCAGCTTTTTGCTCTTCAGAACCATGAACAATCATTGTGGGCCCCAATAAAGATACTCCCATACCTCCGACTGGTGGAGCATCTGCCTTAGCCATCTCTTGGTTATATATGAACTGTTCCATTACAGATAAGCCAGCACCACCATATTCTTTCGGCCAATGCGGTGCTATCCAACCTTTTTCAGCTAACGCATCTGCCCAATTGATTGCACTTTCTTTTGCAGAAGGATCGTTCGATTTTCGATCAGCTTGCCACCCTGTCGTTTGTGTTTCATCACTGTTTTCATCACCTGAACGATATCGTTCAGGTAAACGTGTCTGAATAAACTCTGCAACCTCTGTGCGAAACTGTGCTTGTTCTGGGCTATCTTGCCAGTCCATACAGAGCCCCCTTACTTCTACAATTTTTTTAATCTAACATTTTGTAATGTGTGCCAGAAAATTATACACATAACTGACAAAAAAACAGTGTTAATTTTCAGAAAAATTTTATTCCATACTTTCTGTATATATTCGTACATATAAATATTATATCGAACATAAACACTTGACCCGTGAGAGCGATTTGAGAGATCATTAACTAGTAGTAAATAGGATTATCCGATGAGGAACTTATAGTGCTGAAATCAAAAATTCCATTTATTGCCATATTATTATGTGTAAGCATATTAATGTCCGAGATTAATACTGTGCACTCGCAAAGTGCTACTCCTTTAGAACAAGCATGTGAAAAAATTCGTTCGCTTGAAAATGATGGAGAATATCGAATCGGTTTTCTTTTGCATGACTTAGGGCGTGGATACACTTGCGAAATAAGATCTGATGAGGAATTTCGCTCAGCTTCTTTGTACAAGCTATTTGTAATGACTGCAGCACATGAAAAAATTGCACTCGAACAATTATCTCTTGCCGATAAACTATTAATTGAGCCTAGGCACGCTATCGACGATGCTCCTGAATGGCGTATGAAAGAACCTGTAGAACGAACCATAGAACAATCAATTGATCTCATGATTCAACTTTCAACAAACCCTGAAGCTGTAGCTCTTCGCGAACATATTGGTATAGATTTTGTAGACAATACACCAAAAAGAATAAATCTTGAATCAACAAAATTAGGTTATCAATATGTGACAACTGCAAAAGATATATCAATATTTTATGAAAAACTTTACCATGATGAATTAATTGATACAGTGGGCAACCAGAAAATTTTGAATACGTTACAACAACAACAGATTCGTTACCTGATCCCAAGCGCATTTTCTACAGATACTCGAATTGCACATAAGACTGGTTTGCTCAATAACTACCTCCATGATGCTGGTATCGTATACGATGAGGACAGTATCTATACCTTAGTTATACTACTTGAGCATGACAAGCCTTTGGATATTGCGATTGATTTGTTTCATGAAATAGCAACCCTTTCACGGCAGGGAATCAATGCTATGCCTAATCTTCAAACGAATTTAGCACCCCAAAGTACCGCACCAACTCCCGAAATTGAGACAACAAACGATGGTACAACAAACCCTCTTATAACTGATAATCCTAGAAATACTAATCCCATCAGCTTCGATACTACAGCGCAAAAAATTTCCGCTCTATCAACTGTAATCAATAAAGCACGACAGGAGTCAACTTTTACAATATTGCCAATTCCAGTCAATGCAACACTGGGTGCCATTGAAAATTCACCTTCCACAGGATCTAGTTCAGCAATATCTTTACAAACTTCAATAAGTAATAACGTTACTCCTACTCAATCACTCCAACAACGCCTTATTAACCCAGAACCAATCACTATTTCACCTCAGCAATCGAATATAGTAATAAGACCAATAGCTTCGATAGATGAAACTATATCTGCAACATATGCAGCATTATCTTTAGCTTTAATTTCAATACTTGCAATATATGCAATAAGAACAATTGATAAACAATTGCATCTAGAGGTATTATCAGTACCCCTTGGAATAAATCGTTATAGTCGAATTAATCAGTTAAGAGAAAGGACACATTCAATGCGTTTACCTAATAGAAAAGCTGATAATGAAAATATTGATGAATCAAAAAGTACTAATGATAACCAAGTTTTGCCTAATTTAGGTGCGGTTGCAGCTGATGAATCAGCTCGATTACACCGGATTCAGCAGTTTTTTTTCCACCAAGAAGAACTTACTGATTCAATGCATGAAGACTATATCAATCTAATTCGCCCTTTAAGAGAACTAATTGCTGGTCATGAAAAAACGCAAGAACGCCTTTTGAAGAATTTGGAAACTCAATTACTTCCTCTAAATGAATACGCGGACGACCAACAAAACACACTGGACGAACTTGAAGGGAAAATGTCTGAAGATGGATTCGGATTCCTGCAACGAGCATTTTCAGAAACGATAGAGGCACATAGAGCGACAATTGCAAAAACACGGATGCAAATTTCACAGCAACTGGACCCGATGGTTCATTTTGACGAACAGCAGCGAGAGTCTGTCGACCTAGCTTTACAAAGATTCGATAAAGACATCAATGCACTTGAGGAGAATTTAGCTCAACAACGTCAATTACTTACCCGAATGGTTGATACCATGCGCTCAGACAGCTTTACTGCCGTCAGAGAATTTTTACAAGACCGCGAAAATCGTTTATCAGACATTGCCAATTCAGGAGTTACTGATCCAGGAGCAATAGCAGAAGCAATGCAAAGTTTACAGAATCAACATCTTGCACAAAATGACAAATCAGGTCATATGGCAACAGTTATGGACCTAACTAGTCAATCAGATACTGATCTTGCTGATGCATCTTTAGGTAAACCTCATGCTCTACCTAATAATCAAGAGGTGAAGACTGAGGAAGATACAGTAACTGAAGAAAATCAGGCTGAGACTGCTTCGTAATTATTATTGTTAATCTTTTTTTTCTTGATCGTCAATAATTAATGCTTGCGTAAAATCTAGCTGATTATTCCCATCTAAACTAATAAACTCACTCATTGTATCCACATCAATAATGTTGCCTAATTCAACTTCTCGTTCCAACTTAGCCTGAATTTCTTCACGTTTTTCTACTGATTCTTTAGTTAGTTCGAGCTCTTCAACCATCCGTTCTGCAAGAATTTTCTCTGGTGCCTCTAGATCTTTGGGAGTTCGTGCGTTTTTTACATAATCAAAAGAACTATACGCATTTTCACCAAGGTAAATGAGAGGACGATCATCCCCGGCATCACTTTTCCAATGTAAATCAAATGAATCATTATCAACTTGAACTGAAACAACTTCAGCAATATAAAGAACATGGTCTCCAAAAGGCATCATATGCCTGACACCACATTCTATCCAACCAGCACAATTATGTAGTAACGGAGACATTACTCGAAAACCAGCAAAGTAATCCCATTGTGTAGCTTCTAATTTATCTATATTTTCTCCACTAATTTGACCCAGATATTGCACATGATGGAGCATAGGTCGTTTAGGAATATTAATAGTAAATTCTTCAGAATGATTAATCATGTCAACTGAATATCTTGACTCTGCGACTGCTATCGCTATTAACGTAGGGTTAGTAGACACAGGCATATGCCATGCAAGAGGCATCACATTATTACGCCCCTGCCAATTTGAAGTCACCAATGTAACTACACCACCCATTAATAACCGTGCGGCAAATTCTTTAGATAAACGATTTATATTTTCTGGAGCAGGTTGGTACATTTTTAATACTTCACTATGACTTAAGACTTATTGATTTTCCGAAAATCTGTATCCAACATTTCGAACTGTTTCAATAAATTGTTGCCTTCGTTCTATCTTGGCGCGTATACGTCGTACATGCACATCTACAGTCCTTGCACCACCAAAATAATCGTACCCCCATACTTGATTTAATAATGCTTCCCGAGAAAAAGCTTTCCCTGGATTCGATGCTAAAAACCGTAAAAGCTCATATTCTTTATAGGTTAGATCAAGTATCACACCATCCAATGTCACTTTATAACGGTCAATATCAATTTCCAACCCACCGCGTTGTAGTACTTCAGATGCAATCTTCCCAGCTGAAGTAGACAGTAGTCGCGAAACCCTTAAGCGAATTTCAATATCTTTCAATGGTTTTGTTACAAAATCATCTAATTGCGGAACAGCTTCTAAAATACCTAAATCACGCTCATTAGCTAAAACCATTAACTTTACATCTCGTATTTTCATTTCTGCTGATAATTGTGTGAGAGATGATATAGACATACCGGTTGAAAGATCAGCTAAAAACAAGGTGGGTTTCCATTGATCCAATGCGGATAAACATCCAGCCACATCATGTTCAGAACGCAAAACATGACCATCAACTCTTAGAGCTCTTTCTATGAGTTGTATTTCAGAAGAATCTTTTGCAAGCAACAAAATTCTATTCATATTGTTACCTAATCACTGGTTCAAAATGTTGGACCCTACTGATCAATATCTAATTACACTTACAATCGTAATTAATAATCATTATGATGTAGTATCAAAACTGATATCATAAAAATACTAACTGCAAACTTGCGGTAGTTGTATATGACATAATAGATAATAGAAGGTCTCCTTATGTCTGTCATTCAAACATCCGACTTAACAAAGATATATGATAATCGCTACATTGCATTGAATGCACTGAATCTTAACGTAGAAAAAGGTAGCATATTTGGCTTGGTAGGCCCAAATGGTGCTGGTAAATCTACTACTTTTAGGCTTTTATTAGGATTGCAAAAGCCTACAGCTGGTTCAATCTCACTTTTTAACGAACCTATGACGCCAGAACGTGCTGATATTAGAAGACGTCTAGGATATTTACCTACCAACCCCAATTTCCCAAAACACATGACACCAATTACATATCTGGAATTTGTAGGTGGAGTTCTTGGATTAGACGCAAGAAGGGCTAAGATCCAACTAGTCAGACTTTTAGACTCTGTTGACTTATCGGCCATTGCCTCACAACCAATTAAGGGATTCTCTACAGGTATGAACACAAGATTAGGTATTGCTGCTGCGCTTATGGGAGACCCAGAGCTTATTATCCTTGATGAACCCACTTCAGGGTTAGATCCTGCAGGGAGAAAACAAACTATTGAACTGATTCGTGAACTAGCCGGACGTAATAGAACCGTTATTATTGCAACACATATATTAGCAGATGTTGAAAGGGCATGTTCTGACGTTGGCATTCTTTCACATGGTAGAATGATTTATTCAGGACCTATGGCTGAGATGCGAAGATTAGCGCGACAGGGAAATATTCATCTGGAAATAGAAGGAAATATTGGCTCCTTTGAACAGCAAATACATACACTCGATACTCCCGGAACAGTAACATACGAAAAAATTGGTTCAGAGTTTAAAATCACACTACTTGGAACAGAAACATTGTCTGAGTACATGCACCGAATCTTGGGATTAATCGACAAAACCGGTGTCGATCTGCACTTTATTCGAAGTGGAGAAGACGAAATTGAAGAAGCTTTCTTGCGGCGTCTGGAAGATGACAGAACACGTGGAGCCCTTCGTGCAGCATCTTGGCTTAACAATCAAGGCTTGGAAAATAATGATATAGACGTACAGATAAAGGTAGACTCAAATAATGCAAGCCTTTCTGACAATACTTAAATATGACTTTCGGCAATTATCACAATCTTGGGTTTCACGTATTTGGATTTTAGTACTCACAGTTCCAGCAATATTTTTAATTTTTTTGGCAAATTATGAAAATGAACTCGTCTCTGAAACTATGGCCTTCTACACAACGACAGTTCTAATGCCTGCATCAGGAATAGCTATTGCAGTACTTAGTGCAAGTTCCATTAACGGTGAATCTGGAATAATTGCTGATTCAATTCTATCTCGAGCCATCACACGAAGTGAGTATGTATGTGCCAAAATTCTTTCCCGAATAGGTTTCATATTAATTACATATTCAGTAATTATAATTCCGTTTTCATACTTCATGCTTAGGTACGGCGTTAATGATAGTACCGAAAGCTCTGTTTTTCTGGGGTGGATAATCGTCGGTTCTATCCTCACTTCTGTGGCAGCTTTTGGGATTTTAATGTCTGTTTTATTTGCAAGTTTATTACCAGCAGTGTTACTTGTTTTACTCACCGTAAGTTTATCAAGTGCATTAATGCAATTCTTAGGGCTTGATCTGCTAAGTATTAGCGTAACTATTCAACAATTACCGGAAATTTTTCGTGGAGAGACTTTTACCTCTGAAGGTATACAAATAATTACAATTTTCTTAGCGTTAACTACCATTCTTTTATTTCCTGCAATCTTTATCTTCGGAAAAAAAGACTTATAGTTTTAGTATTCCAACTATCTGAGTAAACTGACCATAATGAAACTAAGGAGTATGGCATGTTCAACGAACCATTAGGATTTATCGGTGTCGGAAACATAGGCAACCCAATGGCATTGAATCTAATTCGTGCTGGGCATAAAGTTCATGTTTTTGATCTAGAGGAAGCAAGAATGGCCAACCTCATTGAACTAGGTGCTAATCCGCTAGAAAGTGTCAGTGATATCGCAAAAAATTGCCCAATCATTATAACTTCCTTACCTGGACCAAAAGAAATAAATGAGGTCATTACTGGCAGTGATGGCATTTTAGAAAATGCTGCACCTGAGACAATACACATTGATCTATCGACAAATCTACCATCTGAGGCAGTGCGTCTTGCTAAAGTCTGTGAGGCAGTAGGAATTACCTTACTTGATGCCCCTGTAAGTGGTGGTGTACCAAGGGCAATTGATGGGACTTTAGCTGTAATGGTAGGGGGACCTCAAGTAGCATATGAAAAATGCCACCCCATTTTTGAGGCGATAGGAGATCACATCTTCCATATGGGCGATTCAGGTAATGGAGCTCTTGTAAAATTAATTAATAATTTGGTCTCAATTAGTGCTAGACAAACTGTTGTCGAAGCTCTTGCTTTAGCAAATGGAGCTGGTCTTGATCCAGCTCGAGCATTAGAAGTTATGCAAACTGGAAGTGCAAATCGACAAATTTTAGGTGGAGCAGAAAAGATATTTAAGGAAGATTATGATAATCCGACTTTTGCCCTCCGTCTTGCAAGAAAAGATTTGGGACTAGCTTTACAAGTAGGGATTGAATCTGAAATCCCTACACCTATGGCTTCATCGGCATATGAAAATCTAACTCGTGCTCTTACGGATGGATATGGTGATTCGTCATCGGATTCTGCATTTAGCATTTATAAAAAAAACTGACATTTGCCGGCGTAGCTCAGGGGTAGAGCAACTGTTTCGTAAACAGTAGGCCGTGTGTTCGATTCACACCGTCGGCTCCACATTTCAGCCCATGAAATGGGACTTTCAGCTAATTCTTCCAAACCCAGACACTGTAATATTGCCGTTTAGGGAGTAGTACGGGGACCAGTAAATTATACGGTTACAGGAATTAGGTGATTTGACACCTACCGTTTCTAAGTAGCAGCATTAATTTCTTTTTTAGACACCTAGTAAATCACATAATTCAGGAAAGTTTTTGGTTGTGTAGTCAGGCATGTATAATTCGTAAAATTCTGATTCATCGTATGGTAAATCATACCTATTAACATAAGCACCTCGATAGCCACTGATTCTTGCTCCTAAAGTGTCGAAAGAATGTGCGGCAACCATCATTATCTGTCTGGGTTCAAGGTTTAACTCTTTAGCAGCAAAACGGTATACCGCAGGGTGAGGTTTAAATTGTCCAACTGTTTCTGCTGATAAAATAGCATGGAACTCACGTTTAATTCGGTTCTTAGCTAAATGTTCTAAGTAGCTCTGTTCACCATTTGAAAGCATTACAAGATCATATTTTTCGTTCAATCTGTTCAATCCTTCGATTGCATCAGGGAATGGAGATAAATATTGATAGGCTTCCATGAAGTCATCTATTTGCTTATAAGTAAATTCAACCTTTAAGTTTTTTAGACTATATATTAAGGCTCGTCTTTTTACGGCTAAATAACCACTGTGACCCAACATATATAAATTATCTTGGTATTGCTCAATACGTTGTCTTAATCTCCATTGAGTCCAAACGTCAGCACCCTTTAAGTTTTCTGTGTTACCACATTCTTTCAATAGGTCATCTAAGGGGGGTACAAGGCTACCGGCAAGGTCGAGTACAGTTCCAAAAATATCAAAGGTTAAAGTTGTAACGTTTTCTATGGGACTTTTAGTCATTATTTACTCCGATGTCCATAAGTTCTAATTTATTTTTTGATTTTCACCTAATACATTGCTTACGTGGCTTACCAATTCTGAGCTAAGACTAACAAAAATGCATAGCACAGTTTCCATTGTGTTCGATTCACACCGTCGGCCCACATTTCAGCCCATAAAATAGGACTGTCCGTAACATGTTAGGCAACAGCATTACTCTTGTTCACCTTTTTTCCGCAGTTGTTCTTTCATTCGCTGTTGATTTTCTAGCCATTCTTCATCTCTGATCCGCTGTTCTTCTTTGACCGCCTCTAGATCAGTCCAATCGCGAACAGTACCTTTTTCTGCTCGCTCTTTATTCGTATTTTTCCAAGTCCAAATAGCTGTTAATGCAATCACAATAACCACTAACGGAACACCAATCGCCAGTGGTAAAACATATATCCCTACATATATAAATAGAGTCACTCCTGTGGCGATAAATAAAAAGGCACCAAAATAACCTAGAACTACTAAAAGAGATTTCATATTAACCCTCTAAAATGATTACTTACCAAACGGATAGTGCAGACAATTACGGTCCTTCGTCAGAATAAGATCTGAGATTTCTCATAGGAAATTGCTGATATGGGAATTCTGCCAGTGCTGCTTCATCTAGTGAAGTTCCAAGTCCTGGCGCTGAAGGTATTTGGATGTATCCATCTTCCACATTGAATGGATTCGTTGCAATCTCATGTCCCATTTCTTGGAAGTTTATAAAGTATTCAGTGATCAAAAAATTTGGTATTGCCGCTGATACCTGCAAGGTGGCTGCGAGCCCCATTGTTGTGCTGTTGTAGTTATGAGGTGACACCGCAACGAAGTATGGTTCAGCCATAGCTGCAATCTCCTTGAGTTCTAAGATTCCGCCTACGTTACATACATCAGGGTTGATAATATCGGCAGCACCTTTCTCAAACATTTCCCTAAATTCGAACTTAGTGTACAGTTCCTCACCAGTCACAACTGGAATATTTATTTCCTTCTTTGCTGCTGCCAAGGCATTCATATTCTCAGCCAACACTGGCTCTTCATACCAAAATGGTTTGAATTGTTCCATTTCTCTAGCTACTCGAACTGCATGCATCGGAGCCAGCCTGCGGTGCATCTCTATCAGAATATCGATATCAGGTCCGACCGCCTCACGTACGGCCTGTACGTTCTTTATCGTTTGCCTCTCAACAGTCTTATCAACAAAAGTTCTCCATGGTCCGGGCACCGGATCAAATTTCAACGCGGTAAACCCTAAATCAACAATTTTGCGTGCTTTCTCAGCAACCTCGCTTTCATCCCAACTACCGCCACCCCAACCGTTAGCGTAAACTCTTATTTTGTCCCTGCAAGGTCCTCCGAGAAGCATATGCACTGGCAAGTCACAAGATTTTCCGAGTATGTCCCACATAGCTTGTTCCAGCCCACTTACTGCGCTGTACAAGTCCATTGCACCACGGCGAGCTCCGAAATCATCAAAAGACATCTGCAAAAAGTGCTTGATATGCCTTGGATCACGACCTATCAAATATCGCTTTAATTGGTCGATATGAGCGGTCACTTGAATGTCTCGATCGGCTTGTGTATAGCATTCACCCCAGCCATCTATACCTTCGTCGGTCTCAATTTTAACGAAACACAGATTTTTGCCTTTTGCATAATTGTGATAACTCGTTTCGGCTGCTTTCGTCGGGTGAATAATGTGATGTTTTACATTGACTATTTTCATAAATTCTCCAATCTACAAAAGATTAACCTAACCCCATTTAATGGTTTACACACGGTACTATTTTTTACGACGTGGTAAATATTTTTTCCCATATTTAGTAACTAGAAATACAATAAATACCACACCGATCAAGATGGGCGAAAAAACTATTACCCCGATTAAGAAGTTTGCAATATATTTCGAAAAAGAAATCAAATCTCTTACTGAATTGTCTAGAGCATCAGAGAAACTCCAGCCATTACCTGTAATCGATACTTCTTCTACCATATAGATATTCAAAACAGAGTTGTCTGTAGTCTTACTAAGGTATTTCATTCTACCCTCAAGGCTATCTATCTCACCCCGAAGCCTCATCAGTTCTCTTTCGACACTCATTACTTCTTCCACATTGGCTGTTTCAGAGAGGAGGATTATGAAACGTTTTTCCGTTTTCTTCATCACATTTAATTTCGCTTCGGTATCTACAAATTCCTCAGTTACATCATTAGAATTGATATTTTCATTCGTCACTTTCATAGCAATATTCTTTACAGCATCAATTACTTCATAGAAGGAATCTCGCGGAATAAAGGCTGAGATGTTGGCGTAACTGTTGAATGATTCTCCTGAATCTGAAGATGTGATACTTCCGCCGTATTGAATGACTAGCGCACGAGTTTGTTCTACAGCTGTAGATATATTTTCAACTTCCAAAGATATATTTCCGTTTATTTGGATTCTTGGTTCCAATGAACCTTTGGAATGACTTTCAATTTCAGTTGAAGGTGCATAGGCAACACTACTCATTGCATAATCAGCAGACATCACAGGTGCCATTCTTGTATCATTATCATTAGAGCAGCCAATAACAATTAACATACACAGCGCTAAGATAACAGTTAGTACTTTCATCGCATTATGATACATATAAAATGGCCTTCCAAGAGATTTTATCTTCGATGAACCTACCTGTATTCAAAAATAATTAATCTACTTCTTCATGTTCCGCAATCATAGACATGAAATCGTCTACATTTCCTTCACATATTTAAGTCCATTAGTTTATGGACTTACTTTCCTGATATCATCGTAAAATTTAACAAATGAGAAAATTAATACCCCTTTGCTTCGGCTACGGGAAATGCATCTGATCCCCCATAAATTATTTTTTGTTCTTGGTCAATAACAATTGCTGATGGTCGGGCGAAACTGTACCAAGTTTCTGAATCGTCAACCATTTCTAGTTTATGTCCCGTTTTATCGAGATCATTAAGCACATTTGCATCTATTCTGTAATCTGCAAGTGTTGTTGGGCCACTTGCATCTACCCTCGATGTTGATATTGCTTCTTGTGGGCCCATACCAAACTCTAAGATATTAAGAGCAACACTTAGATTTGCATTATGAATTTTTCGACCCCCAGGAGATCCAATACTTGCATATGGTTTCCCATTTTTACAAGCGATGATTGGTCCCATATTTACAAGGGGACGTTTATATGGCGCTATGGAATTATTTGTCCCAGGCTTAGGATTGAACCATATCATTGCATTATTCCACAAAATTCCAAGACCTTTTGATACAACTTTTGAACCAAAGCTATTAACAGCAGTTTGAGTACAGGAAACTAAATTGCCATATTTATCAGCCGTACCAAAATGAGTTGTACAATCCGTATCTTGATTATAATTCCCATTACCTAGTCCTGGTTTATTGGATTTTCCATCGTATTTCCATGCATCGTGAATAGCAATATCAGCATAATGATTCCAAGGATCTCCTGTGTATGAATTTTCTAATTCAGCCACATTTAAGTTTACATTTTTAGATATTTCTTTTGCATATTCTTTTGATAAAAGTCCTTGTAAAGGAACTTCAACAAAATCTGGATCACCAAAGTAGTGATACCTATCAGCAAAAGCGTGGCGTGCACCTTCTATAAATGTGTGAAGATATTCAGAGCTATTATGTCCCATGGATTTAAGATCAAAGTTTTCTAAAATATTAAGCGTTTGTAAATTAGTCCACCCACCATTTGGAGCACTAGGGGCATAAATCTCAAAATCTCTAAAAGTGGTTTTTACTGGAACTTTAACTTCAGCTTTAAATTCTGCGAGATCTTCCATTGTTATCAAACCATTATTTTGTTTCATATCTTCTTCTATTGCTGCTGCCACATCGCCTTTATAAAAGGCATCAGCACCTTCTTTAGATATTTTTTCTAGCAAATCTCCAAGATCTTTTTGTTTTAGCCTGGTGGCACTATGATCTGCTGAACTAGGGTCAGGTATATATTTGGGGGGGAATCCATCTGGTAAAAATATTTCTTTCGATCCAGGAAATTTTTGTAATTGCTCCATATTAGTTGCAATCACTAATGATAGTAACCAATAAACGTCATAACCTTCTTTTGCATACTGAATTGCTGGTTCCATAACTTGTTCTAAAGGAAGTTCTCCAAACAATTCGTGTGCCTTGCAAAGTCCTCCAGTTGTTCCAGGTATGGCAATTGATTGGTAACCGTCAGTATTATGATTACCTTCTACCGAGTATGTAGAAATACCTCCTCCAGGGCCGGTTATTTTGTACATATCTGGTCTTGCAGCTTTTGGTGCTCGCGGTCCATATTCAATTACTACATTTGTACCTGCAGGATGGTTTTTTATTCCAGAGTTTAAGCTTATTTGCATAAACCCAACACCCGCTATACAACTGTTATTAGGTTCAAGTACTGATATAGCAAATCCCGTAGCTACAGCAGCATCAATTGCATTGCCACCTTTACGAAGCATTTCTAATCCTGCTTCGGATGCTTTAGGATGCATCGAAGCTACAACGCCATTTTCGGCAATCACTTCATCTTTATTTGGCCTCCAAGTACTTCTTAAATTCATAATTTACCCCCAATAACATATAGATTTGATATTAATTTTCTTTTCTAAGAATCGCCTGTATCAACTTCAAGTCCTGAAACTTGATCGGCATTTCATCATGGGCGGATAATATACAGATAAGCTCATGAAATGCGAGTCTCTTAATAAGGAAGAAAAAAATGAGTACAATGCAACCTCTTGATGCCGAAAAAGTATTACTGGAAATTTGGAATCTGCTACGTGATATTAATATCACCTTCTTTCTCAGGCATGGCACATGTCTCGGGGCAGTCAGAGATGGAAAGTTAATATCGTGGGATGACGATATAGATATTGGTTCGATTATAGGAATGCACAACTTGAATGAGTCGTCGATTGATAGGGCAATAAAAAAATTTGCTGACTCAAATTTTGAAGTGAAGGTATCGAAAACAGATTTTCATATCGGAGTAGAACTTTCAAAATATAACATACCGATAGATTGGTCCTGTTACCGAGTTCATGAAGAAAGCATTTTGCAATACCCTGGTGTAAAAATTCCTACGCATCTTTATGAAGAATTAAGATCTGTCCCTCTATTAGGAAAATCTTTCTATGTACCTAACCCTCCTGAAGAATATTTAACTCTAAAATATGGTCCTAATTGGAGAATCCCAAAGAGAAAGGGATTTGAAGCTGACATTATAGATTCAATCCCAGAGTCAATAAATCTTTCAAAATCCTCTTTTTTAACTAGGGTTAGCAAATTTTTATTCCCTAAAAAATATCTTACTCGAATCCAGATACTATCCTCCGATTTACAACCTCTCCCGAATGTAGAAGTGACCATTGTTGGTTTTAGTAAACAGGTCACTGACCACAACGGGAACATAATGTTTAAAATTGCAGATAAAGGTGATTATGCCTTGGATATAGGTAGCGGCGAAGCAAGAGAGATCCTGTATGAAGAAATCTTAGAGCCAGGCAAAGAGTACACTTATGTACAAGATATAATCGAAAAACAAGGGCGCCTTCATGTACTTCATGAAAAAACCTAACAAGTAAACCTTATGATAATAAAGATTTTGAGAAGCTTGAATTTGGGAGAACAATAATGACACGGGTTTATGTAGATATGGTTGCTGATCTATTTCATTATGGCCACGCTAATTTTCTTAGACAAGCTAGACAATTTGGCGATCATTTAATTGTTGGAATTCATTCCGATGAAATCGTAAAAGCATACAAACGACCTCCCATAATGACTATGAACGAACGGGTCGAAATAGTATCTTCTTGTCGATATGTTGACGAAGTAATCGCGGATGCTCCACTAGTAATCGATCAAGAATGGCTCAATATTCATCAGATAGATTTGGTTGTTCACGGAGATGATTTTTCAGAAGAAATGGAACAGTTATGCTATAAAATTCCGATTGATCTAGGTATTTTTCGCTTAGTTTCATATACTTCACAAATTTCTACTACCGAGATCATCCAAAGAATAAAAAATATATGATCTAGCAAACATGAGCACATATTTGGTACTTTGAAACGGCGATTATGAAAGTGAGAACAACATGGACTGGAACGATACTCAAGAACAGGCAGCATTCCGAACGCAGGTTCAAGGACTCTTAGATTCGAAGCTTCCGCAAAGATATGTAGACATGGGTAAAGAAGTCCATCAAAGAGAACGCCCTTGGGAGAATGAT